>Ga0208411_1002243_pt1 | contig 11947 bp, 12 predicted proteins | sample ETN01SmetaG_4_FD_185793 | JGI IMG/M metagenome (GOLD analysis project Ga0208411, IMG submission 185793) | Marine microbial and viral communities from oxygen minimum zone, Eastern Pacific Ocean - ETNP2014F12-01SV261 (SPAdes) (version 2) | ecosystem: Environmental > Aquatic > Marine > Oceanic ...
GAATGAGGGCTTCACTAGGATTTTGGGTCAGATTGATTGCCAGTTCCGTATTCGTTAGTCGTTTTGATGTTGCAACAGGCAAAGAATGGAGAGGAGTCATCTTTTTTTTTGAATCTTCCATCAAGTACCATCGAACTTTAAGATCAGACAATCTTTTTAATGCTTGTAAAAGTAAGGAAGTATCATTTGTTGATTCACCCATTGGACGTCTAGCGAAAAATGCATGGGATGGATCTTCGATGTTCATGATTGGTGCAAAAGAGGAGGATCTTTCTAGAATAAAGCCATTTCTTGAAGCTATGGGAACAACTTTAAGTTCATTGTGGGGAACCAGGAGCTGGTACAAGAACTAAGCTATGTAATAATTTTTTAGCAATAGGGTCTTGTATGTTAAATGCTGAATTTATTGCTCTTACTCAAGGATTTGAACTGGATCTTGCTAAGACTTTAGAGGTTATTCATGGAACAACAGCAACAAATGGCCAACTCAAAATGAATTATACTTCAAAAGTGTTTAAGGATGATCTTAAACCAGGTTTTGAAATTAATTTAGCACACAAGGATTTCAGTCTGATTTTGGAATCTGCATCATCAATGAAAGTCCCCATGCCAATTGGAGCCTCGATAAGAGAAAGTATAAGCTCAGCTAAAGCAGATGGATGGGGCAAGAAAGATTTTACTGGACTTGCAGACTATTGGTGTGAAAGAGCACATGTGGAAAAAGCAAGGTTGGATTGACAAAATTCTATTTATAATAGTGGGGGATCTACAAATCTAAATTCACACAGAGATAGACAATTCGATGGGTCCTTCTATAGGTTTCACTAGAGGGGTTTGCTGATTGCTAACACTCGGTAGGCACAAATTTTCATCATTTTTCTTTTCCTTTTAAAAGTCCACTAAATGAGAAATACAGATAACTCTATTTCTCTTGAAGAAGCAGCTGCTCAAAGAGGTGTGAGCAAACGAAGAATCACACAACAGGTTGCAGAGGGAGGCTGGGGCATAAGGAAAGTGGATCGGGGTCGGTATGTTCTAAGTGAAGATGAAACAAGTTATTCAGGACACAGAAAAAGTAATGAAATTTCAGATCAGGAAAGATTGGATTATGAAAATTCTATCAGAGAAAGACTGGATCTGATCAAAGAACCGGAGGAACGAGCTTATCTCATCTCAATACTTGCAGAAATGGAATTGGATAGATTAAGGCCAGAGGGCAAAGGTCTTGAATTCAAAGATGAAGATAGGCCCTTAAATGATGAAGAAATTGATTGGCTTCTTTCAGATTGTTATCAGGTGGGTTTGATTAGCAGTAAGGACCTGGTGGCCATGGGGAATTCAATTAAGAAATCTTACGAAGTTTTGAAGAAAATAGGAGACCTGAACAAACTAATTCTAGAGGAATCAGCCTGGAGTTTTATGGCATGGATTCGGTCTTTGGATTGTTGGAGAATCGTGTAGCAAGAGATGACCGAAGGGTTAAGATTGCAGGAAACACAGGCTTGCCAAGGAAAAAATCATAATAGTTGCAACTAAATCAATAGTGAAATCTTGTGCAAAACCCTCAGACAAGGATAGGAAGAACCTAAAGACAATTTAGAGAACCAAAAAAGAAACCTGAATTTTTCTGTCGCTAGATTATTAATGTGCTCAAGCGCATAACCAGCCTAATAGTATCATTGAAAGGACCCTTTGGGGTTGGATTAATGAGTCTGAAGAAAACCGGCAGAGGTATGATGAGGCTAGGGAAGAGCAAATAAAGGAATTTACGATACATCAGAAACTCACTCCAAGACCCAAGGTCAACAACCAAGCTGTAACTTGCAATGGTTCACTGATTTCAGTTCCATTTCCATTGCTGAAATTTTCATATTTAAAATCGAAGTCCTGATATCCCATCAATGCTTCAATGCTTCCAAAATTCCAACCCAACAATCCGAATAAAGTGCTGCCACTGACTTTAGATGTCTGGTACTTCTCACTTTCTGATATGATGATCCCTTTGCCTTCTCCTATCATTCCAAGACCCACCGTATAACTAAGATTTTCACCCATTGTGTAGGCAAGATCCATGGTATGGCCTGCCACATCATAGTTGTTTCCCGATGATGTAAATTTGAAAAAAAGATCGGACATGCCGATCCCAAATCCCATCCAATGAAATGCAACGGAAAAACTTGTTCCAGATTTACTTGCAGAAGAAAAAGAACCACCTAGTACTCTAAGCCTGAAATTGTCAGTTGATGGAAGTTTGTCCTCATCTTCATCCTGTTGTTGCCGTTCTGCAGGTTTTGGTTTTTCTATTTTAGGTTCAGACTCAACCTTTTGGGGTTCAGGAACTTCCTTCTTTTTTACTTCTGTAGGTGGAGTGGAAACAAAGTCTATTTCGGAGGTATCTACTTCTGACAGAAGACCTAAAGTCAACTTCCTGACCCGATCACTCAACTCACGAGTTGAGCAATTTTCACAGAAGTCTGTTTTATTCTTCTTCTCATAAATTGTTGCCAATTTAATGCTCAGTTGAATCATCTGGCCTTCAGCAATTACTTCTAGCTGAAAAAGATGCTCAACTTGCAACATCTCCTGTATGAGCATAATACACTGGTCTTCAGTACACTGCTCATAGTCCAACTCCTGAAAAGCCTGTTCCTGTGCCTCTTCGAACCGTTCCTGTGGCACGATCCTGAATTTCGTTGTTATTGCTTCGTTCAGAGTGTTTTGAAGGATTTTCCTTCGGACATCAGAAACCTCCCCAAGGATGGCAACGGGTAAAACGATCCCCTCTGGTTTCTGCTCAGACGGACTTGGAGATGAAGAACTGCAGGATGAAAGGATGATACTGCCAAAAACCACAAATAAGATGATGGAGGCTATTTTCAACAGGAAATCTCCAAGGATGTTAATTGTCCTAGGATATTCGGATTAGGTTAGAGATCAAGTTTGCAAAAGGTGATCTCCACCCAGGGGGGGTGACTAGAATGGGACATCCTGCAGGTAAGCTGGCACAAATCCGTGGCCAGTACATGCATAACTTTGGGAGGTTTTGTTTTTAATGTGAATCCAAAACAGGGAAACGAATCGGGATTTTTTCCAAAGAAATCTCAGTAGTTGGTATTTGGGGGTATTATTGGGGGTATATTTAAGTCTTCATTATTTGTTTACCATCACAATCGAATTTATACTTACCGGGATTATCTTGTAAAGTAGCTGTGCTTTGAGAGGTTGTGAATAAAGTGTATCTCAAAATTTCTATAAGAAGATTGTTTGAGATTTTCAAATAATGTTTCTCAATCTCTTTTCCAATATCCTTCAAAACTTCATCATTAACATTGTTTTCAGATTTGGATAAGATAGACCGAACTTTTAAATTCAATTCAGCAAATGTTCTTTCTTTCAGATTACGAATCTCATAAGCTGAACCCTTATCAGATACACCAGTTCTTCTTTTAAAAACCCAATCGACAAATGGCTCAAAATTCTTTTCCATTCCATTGAGTTTTAATTTTTCTCTTTTTATTGTGTCCAGTATTAACCGTTTCTTATCGGCCTTTATTATTGATTCTGTTTCATCAATTGCCTTCTGAAATTCTTCTGAATCAATTTCCAAATACTCGGCAAGTTTATCTAAAAATCCATCTTCATTTATAGCTCTACGGATACAGTTATAATAGAATGTGTATCCTTTTTGTTTGTTCTTCCATCCACCTAATGATTCAAGAAATCCTGTTATCTGTTTCTTGTTAGATTTTTCTGTGACAAGTTTTTCAAGAGGAAGGTCTTTCATTTCTTATTATTTTCACAGTGAATCCATTCTAAAATGTCTTCTGGATATTCAAATTCTTGAAAGCATAAGTTATTGCTCTCTCTGTATGTGATAATGGCAGGTGGTTTGTAAAATCTTGGTTGTTTCTGATTGGCAATCCGTTTCAGAACACGAATAAAATTCTTCCCTGCTCCATCTCTCATTGAGTCCTTAACATAATTCTACAACATTTCCTCAATCATTTCCCCCTGTGTAATTCCTTTAAAAAACTTTTTTTTGTTACCCATTTGTTACTCAAACCCCATTAAAGCCTGTATTTGCAGGGGACTAGATACATGGAGTCAAAGCATCAGGAATTCCTGGTAGGATCAACGGTCCTGGGAAATCACCCAACCTGAACTGAGTCCACCCGGCATGCGTGCGGAACTGCGGATCACCAGTTCTCCTGGAATTACCTTCTGAAGCGGAGTTTTTTCAGGATTTTCGATACGGGCAAGCAGTTCTTCCACCGAGGCGTCCACCATCCGCTTTATCGGCTGGCGGATTGTGGTCAGGTCGTAACTTGACCAAGCCGACATGGAAATGTCATCGAATCCAATGATTGAAACTTCCTCAGGAACTTTCAACCCCAGACCATTTTTCGCAGCATCCATGACTCCCAATGCCATGATATCATTCGCACAGAAAATCGCATCCGCCGGTTCAGCCCGGTCCAGCAAACGAAGGGCGGCATCATAGGCATCCTGATAGGTGTATTCCCCAACTTCCCGGAGCGCCTTCACCTTTTCCTGGTTGAGGATTTCCATGAATCCACGCTCACGATCGATGCTGGTCGTGGTATCCTCACTTCCGGCTAAGAAAGCGGGCCTTTGATGCTTTGAATCCAAAAGAAGTCGTGCCACCATTTTGCCTCCTTCATAATTGGCGCAGCAGAACCAACTGGCATAGACCCCAGGGACATAACGGTTGATCATCGTTACCGGCCTTCCCCAACGTTCACACTCCTCTGCCATTTTGGAACTGAGGGTTGCTGCCGTAAGCAGGATGCCCTCCACTTGGTACTCCAGCAACTGGGGCAGGATATCATCCAGGTTCTGATCCCGGTTGACGATGAAAAGCATCACTTTCTGACCAAGTTCCTGAAACTTCCGACTCAAAAGATCCAGCACCTCTGTGTAAAAAGGGTTGTTGTGAACATTCGCAATCACCATCCCCACCATCCTGGTACGCCGGGTGATTAAACTCCTGGCCATTGCGTTGGGCTGGTATCCCAACTTGCGTGCCGCCTCCAGTACCTTGCGCCGGGTCTTCACCGATACCGGACCCTCCTGTGAAAAAGCCCGTGAAACCGATGACTGGGAAACCCCAGCTAGCTTGGCAACCTCAATGGAGGTGATTTGCGAACTTTTTTTCATGATGCTTTTGTCCAACCAAATATTTGAATTACTGATTACCTCTCATATGGATTATCATTATGAATAGGTATTCTATATCTCCTTAAGTTCATGATACCATATAATTGCTTGAAGATAAGATAATCTGTGTATACTAAAGTATAAAAAGTAAATCACTTTTGAGGCTCAAAAGAAAATTTAATTGAATTCGTATTCATTTTTTAGGAAAATATGAAAATTTCAGATCAATCTCTCATACAAATGAAGGAGCGTCTGGTGAAACGAAGTGAGATGGTCCCCTGCAGGAGTGCATTCATCGACACACACACACCGGGCAGTCATCTGAAGGACAACTTCAGCATCATTGGCCCAGGCGTCACGGAAAATGTGGAACAGGTGATCAACATCCAGGAACCTCATGGTTTCAACATCGGTGCTGCCGGTCAGCCTCCCCGGATCAAGAATTCCCTTCACAGTCATTTCACCGCTGAGGTATTCATGATCCATGAAGGCACCTTCGATATCTATTGGGGACTTCAAGGAGAAAATCACACCACCTTGACCGAGGGGGATGTTGTTTCCGTTCCAACACACTGTTTCAGAGGATTTGAAAACATTGGCGACAAATATGGGTTTCTCTTCACGGTCCTGGGTGGAGATGACACAGGCGGAGTGGAATGGGCCCCCCAGGTCTTTGAAGCAGCGGAAAAACATGGGCTGGTCCTGCTTGAAGAGCATGGAGTCTGGGACACCAACAAAGCTCCGCTTCCGGAAGGTTCCCGTCGAGTCAGGGTGATGAGTGCAGAAGACGCTGCTTTTTATGACAATTTCACTGAAAAAGAGATGGAAAAGCGTATTTCCCGCTCAGAGAACATGGTGTCATTTGAAGGAAACCCCATGCAGTCAGGAGAATACGGCCCCATACGGCTCCAACGCATTATAGGCCTTCAGGACAGTATCATTCCTGGAGGAGACGGTTTTGAGCTAACGCTTTTGGTAGCAGAACTAGGAGGGGGGATTCGTTCATTCAGTAGACCGGAAAAAGAGGTGCTGATTTGTGACAGGGGGAGTTGGGTGATCAAGTGGGGGGGAGAAGAAGAAAACGGAGGCTTTCTCCTGGAAAAAGGGGATGTTTTTTCCATCCCTCCGAATCTTCCCAGAAGTTTTGAGTGCAGTGGTTCGAACCAAAGTCGACTCTATTCGGTAATCAATGATGATCAACCATCACCGCCTGAATGGCATTTCTGATTTTTATCTTTAACAGAGCGTATCTCCATGAAATTGAGTCAAGAAAGAATCCTCACCACCCATGTGGGGAGCCTTCCCCGATCTGAAGACGTTTTCCAATTGGTCTTCGCAAAAGAAGCAGGAGAACAACTGGATCTTGAAACGTATGATCGAGTCATTGCCGATGCCGTCAAAACAGTGGTGAGCAAACAGACCGAAGTCGGGGTGGATGTGGTCAGTGATGGAGAACAAAGCAAGATCAGTTACGCCACCTATATCAAGCACAGGCTTACTGGATTCGAAGGAGACAGTCCCCGGAGAACCCCCAAAGATCTGGAAGAATATCCGGCTTTTTCGAAAAGAGCCTCTGAATCTGGTGGAGTTCCAACTTTCAGTCGACCCCAATGCACAGGGCCAATCGGAGTAAAAGATCTCCAGCCTCTAAAAACCGACCTTGAAAATTTCCGAAATGCCCTAGAAGGAACTCCGGCAACAGATGCTTTCATGAATGCAGCCTCACCTGGGGTGATCGCCCAATTTCAGCCGAATCAGCATTACTCCGATCATCAAAGTTATCTATACGCATTGGCGGAAGCAATGAAAGTAGAGTACGAAGGCATTGCAGGAGCAGGGTTCGTGATCCAGATCGACAGTCCTGACCTGGCTCTGGGGCGGCATGTCCTGTTCAAGGATAAGAGTGATGAAGAATTTGTATCGATGGTGGAACTCCACATCGAAGCCCTGAATCATGCATTGCAGAACATCCCTGCAGAGCAATTGAGGCTGCATGTCTGCTGGGGCAACTATCAAGGACCTCACCATTGTGATATTGAAATGAAAAAAATTCTGCCTCCCGTGCTCAAGGCCAAACCGATGGCACTTTCCTTCGAGGGTTCCAACCCCCGTCACAGTCATGAGTGGAGCGTTTTCCGAGATACCAAGATCCCGGAAAACAAGGTTCTGATTCCTGGAGTTTTGGATTCGACCACCAACTTTGTCGAACATCCCGAATTGGTGGCTGAACGCATTTGCAGGTATGCAGACATCGTTGGGCGTGAGCGGGTGATTGCAGGCTCAGACTGTGGTTTTTCTACGTTCGCTGGGTTTGGAACCGTTGATGCCGATATCTCTTATGCCAAACTATCCTCACTGGTAAAAGGAGCTAAAATCGCAACAGAAAGACTTTGGTAATTAGGATGATCCGGGGTTCCAATTCTTCTGATAAATAGACTCTCATCTCTTGAACCGACTTGAAGCACCTGCACAATTGGTTACTACCACCGTTTCCCGATAGTCCTTGATTGATACATGAAGGTTTCGGATTCACCCGAAAAACTCTTGCTGATTCCTGGGCATCTCTGTACCCGGGATCTCTGGAAATTTCAGGAAAAGGCACTACAGCAAACAATTCCCTGCATTTTTCCTGAAATTCCTCACTCTGTGAGCATCCACGAAATGGCGAAGAGGATCCTAGATCAGGCCCCAGATACATTTGCGGTGGCCGGGCTCTCGATGGGAGGAATCATAGCATTTGAAATCATCAGGCTCGCTCCAGATCGTGTCTCAAAACTGGCATTGCTGGATACTTCTCCCCTCCCTGATTCCAAGGAACGGAAAGAGCAAAGGATTCAATTTTTGAAACAAGCCGAATCCAAAGGTTTTGAAAAAGCTGTAAACCAATTATGGCTCCCTCTGATGCTCTCAGAGAAGGGAAGGAGGAATCACGAATTGAATGATCTGGTGATCAGGATGGCCAACCGTGTGGGGATGAAACGATGTGTTGAACAAATAGAAGCACTTTGGGGCCGACAAGACAGTTCAAACCTGCTTTCTTCCATTCAATGCCCCACTCTGTTGATCTGCGGAGAGCAGGACGCTTTAACTCCTCCAGGAATACACCTACAGATGGCAGAGAAGATTAAATTGTCCAAGCTCGAAATCATTCCTGAATGCGGACACCTGACGACCCTGGAAGCACCTGATGAAGTCTGCAGACTGATGACTGAATGGATCAATGAGAGAGGACTGTAAAAAAAACTTACATAAAAGCTAATGTTTTATGCTTACATTGTTAGGCTTTGAATACATAACCCTTTTTTTGCCTTCGTCGTCAAGGAGTTAACGATAGTTTTTTGAGATCACGAACCAAAGCGCTTCCTGTGGGAGCGTATCCATCCGCTCCAACTGATTTTGAGTATTCAAGGGTAACCGGCGCACCTCCGACATAAATCTTTGTCATATCCCTCAATCCTGCTCTTTGAATAACATCGATATTGGTTTTGAGCATCGGCATAGTGGTTGTTAGGAATGCACTCATACCCAAGGCGTCAGGTTGGTGTTCCTGAATCGCCTCGACAAAACGTTCAGCCGGAACATTGACCCCGAGATCGATCACTTCGAATCCTGCGCCCTCAAGCATGATATTACAGAGATCCTTTCCGATATCATGGATGTCACCATGGACCGTGCCCATGACAAATATTCCAACAGGTTGAATCCCCTGTTCGGCTATGAGTGGCTTAAGGATACTCATGGAACCTTGCATGGCTTTGGCGGAAACGAGCATCTCCGGGACAAAATAGGTGCCCTCCTCAAACATCCGTCCAACTTCTTCCAGGGCTGGTATCAAACCGTTAAAAAGGATTTCGTTGGGTGCCACCCCCTGTTTCAGCAATTCTTCCGTAAGCGTTCGTACCGGTTCCGCCTTGCCTTCGATCGTCTGGTCGTATAACTGATCCAGAAGTTCTTCCTTCTGTTCTGATGCACTCATTGATTTTTTCGTTGGGGTTATCCTCGTCTGGGGCGCCGAGCCTTTTTCGTGGTTGGAGCATCCTGCACGAGACTAGCCGGTTCCGGATTCAAATCCTCAGGTTTCAGGATCCCTTCCATCGCCAGTGGATATTGGCCATATTCCTGGGCGGATTCGAACAGGGCGATGATATTTTCCGGGGAGACATCCTCTCCGATGTCATGACAGGTCGAGAGGAAAAAACCGCCTCCACGACCCAGGTCATAAATCCGCTTGGCAACGTCATAACGGACTTCCTCAACCGTGGAAAAAGGCAGCATCTGCTGCACATCAATGGCTCCGTGAAAACAAATCCTGTTCCCATAGGTTTCTTTCATGGCATAGGTATCCATGCCCATTGCTGAGGTCTGAATCGGGTTCAGGATGTCCACTCCCATCTCAATAAAATCCTCAATGACCGGAACCACGGAACCATCGGTGTGATACATGAACTTCACATCGGCCTGTCCTTTTATGTGGTCGATCAGTTCTTTAAGGCGCGGTTTGATCACAGAACGGAAAGTTGCAGGTGAAATCAGCATGGCGTTCTGCGCCCCGACGTCATCGGTGAAGTAGACAACGCGGACGTATTCACCAACTTCCTTGAGGTATCGGGTCCAGGCTTCTTTGTAGAACGAAAGCAGTTTGTCTAGCAACGCTTCTGCAAAAGGAAGGTTCTCTACCAGATCCGCAAAAAAACCTTCATACCCCCTGATCTGAAGAGCCTTGGTCAATAATCCCCCCTTGATGCTGTCGCCGACAATCACGTACTCGGTATTTTCGTGCCATTGACGTGCCTGTTCCCTGAGTCCGCTGAACATCTCAGGATTATGAGGATCAGGCCAAGGGAAGCGGCCCAGTTCACTCATGCCTGCTTCCTTGAGTGGAGAATCGGACAGACTGAAGGCGTTCAGCATGTAGACCCATTTGATGCCCCACATGTCACGATACGCATTTTCACCTTCGACTTCCCTGATCCCGACCCAGTTCGGCACCAGCCAGCGGAAATCGATGTTGAATTTCTGCAGCAGTTTCTCATCCGGAAAGACGTTCTGTACCATGCGGTCCAGAATTTTCTCGTGGTTCTTCAGGTCCGGGTCCTTTAGATATTCAGCCAGCCTGACATACGCCTTTTGGTGAAGAGAGCCAACGTGTCTGCCTAGGTCAATGGGAACTCTATCGGGTTCACGGTGATTGACGGCGGCTTCGAACCTTTCGCGTGGTGTCAGAATTCCCTCTTTAATGCTGGAAGTCTAAATGTCCTATTCTTTAAATTAAATGACCGGGGCTGCCTTTGAGGACCAGATGCCTGATCTCTTCAGGTTTGAAAGACTTCAACTCAACTTCTTCATCCGGACCGAACTGTATTTCTATATGGTTGTCATCCGGATCGAATACATTGACCTGCCGGATCCCAACTTCAGGAACCAGGGTGATCTGGTAAGGAATGTTGTTTTCTCGAAAGTGGTCAAGAACCCCCTGCATTCCAGAGGCACTGAATGCCATATGTTCCATCCGGATGTCTTTGACTTGAGGAGTATTACTAATTTCCACCAGATGAACTTGGGGAACATCACCACAATATAGCCAGGTTCCAGTAGAGGAAAATGGTGGGCGCCAGCCGACCTCTAATCCCAAAACGTTCTTATAGAAATCTTTCAGTTTTTGATGGTTTGCAGTTAATAGAGTTACATGGTTGAGGCTTTCAAGAGGCATACATTTCCCTTCGGAAGTGAGGATTTATGAAATGATTTTTTTACAGAACAGAGTTCATCAGCTGTTCGCAACAATCTGTAAGATGAACAAACATTGTCAGAAATTTTGATGAAGGAGGTATGATGAATTATTTTTGGATACCTATTCAGATAACTCCACAATCATCCCCGACAGCCTAAATTAGGCTACCAGCAATTTTTAGCTAATCTATTAGTAAATTTACTTATTTTGTATACCAAAGATGATTATTTTACCTTGAAAATCTTTTGGAAACTCAGCTAAAAGAATCATTCTTGAAGGTAAAATGTCAGTCATGCAGAAGAATAAATGAATTCGTATGCATTGATGAATCAAATTTATCAGGAATAATTTTATATGGATCCAGATTCAATGGAGTTCACCTTTAATGATTTTCCATGGCCGTATGAACCTTCCTCAAAATGAGCCTCTAAACAGAATCAGGTTGAGGAAAACCATTCTTTTTGCTGAATCAACTAAGTATGATTCTTAAACCTACGAGTTCCGAACCCCTAACACGGCACCAAGGATCCAATGGCCTCATCTAACTTCAACCAGAACCGTGTCCGCATCTCGAACAGTCGAGTTAGGCCACTTAACCGAGAACACATGCCAGAAGATTTTGAAGTTTCTTTTCAACGTTATACAGACAATCGAGCCCATCGCATTCCAGATGATATTGGTAAAGTTCAATCATTGAAGGGGTTTGACCCTGTATACCAAAACATCGTCGATTACATCATTAGAATCACCTACAGGATATGGGAAACGGATCAACGTGAAGTTGAATACATTGGTGAATGTTATGCACCCGACAGCCTAGTTTTCGACGACTATGGGCTCCAGGTTGGAAACAAGAAAATAATTTCTGACACCCAACATACAACAAAAGCATTTCCGAATATTATTCTTGATGCAGAGGAAGTGATCTGGGCAGGTGACGATGAAATCGGTTTCCATACCTCACACTTGACACGGATCCAGGCAACAAACACTGGAGCCAGCATGTATGGTCATGCCACAGGTAAAGAGGTTAATTTT
>Ga0208411_1002245_pt1 | contig 11943 bp, 11 predicted proteins | sample ETN01SmetaG_4_FD_185793 | JGI IMG/M metagenome (GOLD analysis project Ga0208411, IMG submission 185793) | Marine microbial and viral communities from oxygen minimum zone, Eastern Pacific Ocean - ETNP2014F12-01SV261 (SPAdes) (version 2) | ecosystem: Environmental > Aquatic > Marine > Oceanic ...
AGCTTCAGGGAGAAATATCCAACAGATATGGAGTAGGTCAACTTGTTGAGGTTGAATTAGATAGTGGTAAGGTGTTGCGGCAACAGACCTACGCAGGTTCAGGATTTTTGGGTTCTAGCGAACCCGCTGTACATTTTGGTTTGGGTAGTGAAAGTTCAGTTAAAGAGGTCCGTGTACATTGGTCTACAGGTCATGTCCAGATTGTTGATAATGTGTCGGTGGATGGCACTATTTCAGTTCTTGAAGAAGCACCCCCACCGGTTGATGGTTTCCCATCGATTTTGTTGATTGTCGTAATATTGGTAATAGTTGCTGCATTAATCTTCATCTTTGGCAATTCTGTGAAACAAAAGGAAACAAAAGAAGAAGATTCCAAATTAGAACTTGAAGCGTAATCCATCGGTTCAAGTACCTCGGGGTATAACCAGTGTGATAACAGGGCGGAGATTTGTTAATTCTTTCATTAGAGAACCAGTCTGCGCGCAGTATTAACAAAGAACAGCGATTCGGCCGAGAGGTCGGGGGGGGATGGCGAGGTGTCACTGAAATTAGGTCCGGCGGGTGTTCCGCTCTCTTGTAAGGGTAGAACAATCGTTGAAGGAATGGATGATATTACTACACTTGGGCTTGAAACAATGGAGATTCAAACGGTCAGAACCGTACAACCAAAGCACTTTGATCAGTTTTGGCAGGCCGGAGTGCTTTCCCACAAAACTGACTTTGAAATGAATATGCATGGTCCTTACTACTCTGAATTATTAGGTAACAAGCGTGAGCGCGGGCGTACATTGGCAAAAATGGAGGCAACAGTTCAGGCAGCGAAGGTAATCAATGCGCGCCACATCGTTTTCCATGTGGGTCCATATATGGGTTACAGCCGTGGGCGGGATGCAAATGAACAGATTGCAAACATCTTTGCTGGAGTTGTAGAAAGAACACGTGAATTATGGGGCGATAAGTCACTTGAGGAGCAACATGTCGCCTTCCCTTGGCTCACAGAGGATGAACCAGCACTAATTGGAATTGAAACTAGTGGGCGCCAAGAATTGTGGGGTACTCTTGAGGAAGTTCTTGAGGTTAGTAACCATGTCGAGGGCACCGTGCCCGTATTGAATATGGCTCATATTCACGCCAGAGGTCATGGGCGCTTGAGAACCAGTGAAGATTATGGTGAGTTATTTGACATGGTGAAAGAACAACTTGGAGGGAAAACCTTCTATTGCCATTTCTCTGGAGTTGAACACCGCATGGGTAATGCACTTCACTATACACAGGTGAAGAAATCAGATTTGAAGTTTGAGCCATTGGCTGAATTCCTTGCTGAAGATGGCGATTGGCTAGATGTTACAGTAATTTCAGACTCGCCTTTGCTTGAGCACGATGCAATGTTCATGTTGCAACAGTATGAGCGCTCAAAGCACAGACTTCTAGAGAAGAAAGCACGCGATGAGCGCAGAATTAAGTTGGCATTGCAACAAGGACTTGATCCTGAAGAGTTGGCAGCACGTGAAGCAGAAGAGAAGGCTAAGCGTTTGGCGGCTGAAGAAGCAGATGCTGCACCATCTAAGGCCAAAGCAGAGAAGAAGGCCCCTGAGCCAAAGACTGAGAAAAAAACTGCAAAGGCAACTAGCAAGAAAGATGATGGAAAGAAAACTAGCAGTAAGAAGGCTGGTGGCAAAGGTGATGGCGATGACCTATTTGATGAAGATGAAGATGACGACCTCTTCTGAGTTTTTTCATCCTTGGTTTGATATCGTTGTTGCGTATTTCAAACAGGTTCACAAATCGATACATTACAGGTAAGAGCACCGGCAATTGTGATATCCTCTTTGCTTTCAGCCGCCTGTTATGAGTGAGCAGAAAGCATGGTATTTGCCTTTCACAAAGCCGCTCATAAACGCCCACGATATTGTATTTTTATCAAGTTCACTATTGGCTATTGGAATCATTGTATTTGACTCAATCAACGATTTGAGAAACACTAATTCTTCAGAGTGGACGATTTTAGTAACAATTGATGTTATTTTGCTGGGGTATTTTGTCGCCATACTGGCAGATTCACATTCTAAAAGTGAGAATCGTTCTATTTGGTGGAAATGGAATTTTTGGCAGATATTTGCTCTATTCCCTTTGCTAGGGACTGCAATCCCCGGTCTAGGTTGGGCGGGTGCGCTTAGATTTCTGCTTTTGATTCCGGCAATTCAAGCAATTTTCAGGCTATTGAATGTGGCTGATGTAAGTGAGGTATCAATTCAGCAGAGAATCACCCATTTATTCATTGTAGTATTCTTGCTTATTCTAGCAGGTGCCGCGCTAGCTCTGATGTTCGAGCTTCAATATGAGGAGGAGTGTATTGCTGATATTAGATGTGATGAAGGTCAGCTTGTAATGACACTAGAAGATGCTATTTGGTGGTCTATTGAGACCACGACTACTGTAGGTTACGGCGAATTTGCACCCAAATCCATGGGTGCTCGTGTTGTAGCTTCAATCCTGCTTTTCGTTGGGATAGGGTTGGTCGGTACACTTGCTGCTACATTATCGCAATTATTCTTCTCAAATCAAATGTGGCGTAATAGTCAGAGAGAAGATTTCTTGGTCAGAATGCATTTTTTGACAGAATTACACGACCGAGGAGAAATTACTGATGCACAATTTTTGATTGAGAAGAAGAGGTTAGTTGATACTCATGAAGATGATACCTTACTATTGGAACAAATGGATAAGGGCCAGCATCAAATCTCAATAAAGAAGTCATCAGATATTAATGAACGTAAGAAGCGCGTTGATGAGGCGAAGAAATTTTTTGATGAAGTTGCCAATAATGGCGAATCGAAAGAAGAAGATTGAGCCGACCTGTTCATAGGAGAGGCCTATGTGCAACGGTGTATGGGTGAGCAGGAGGGGGATTTCATCCGAATCGGAATCCTCACCTCATCAGATCGTGCAAGTAGTGGAGAGTATGAGGATCTTAGCGGCCCAGCAATTCGTGGTTTTTTCCAAGAAGCACTCCTATCTCCATGGGATGCAATTTCTGTTGTTGTAGCTGATGAGCAAGAGGCTATTGAGGCGGCGTTGCTTGACCTTGTTGATGTACACGACTGTAATCTCGTAGTTACAACGGGGGGGACAGGTCCAGCTCCGAGGGATGTAACTCCAGAGGCCACTGAATCAGTTTGTGAAAGGATGTTGCCGGGATTTGGTGAACAAATGAGGGCTGTCTCTCTTCGATATGTACCAACAGCAATATTGTCACGCCAAACTGCTGGTATTCGCGGTAGCGCACTAATCATTAATCTTCCAGGGGCTCCGAAGGCGATTAGGGAGACAATAGATGAAATCTTTGCAGCAGTCCCTTATTGTATCGATTTGATTGGTGGCCCTTACATTGTGACGAATGGCGAAATCGTGGATGCTTTCAGGCCTAAACACGCTCGTCGTTGAAGCATTTGGTACACTGTTTTCTTTCATCAAATTACCTAAGAGGGGGTGGCGGCTCGGCCGCCCATGGCGAAATTGAAGTCAACAGAATTTGAGACTAGCAGAGATAATGATGAGATGAGGGATGTAGAGGTAACTCTTGATTTCACACCCAATGCTTTAGCATCAGTATTGTACAAGCAAGGAGACACTGTTGTTCTTGCTTGCTGTACTAAGCAGAACAACTTACCACGCTGGTTCCCGCGCGATGCGAATAGAGGATGGATCCACGCCGAATATTGCCTTCTTCCAGGTTCAACTGACTCAAGATTCCAAAGAGAGAGAAGGGGAGCTAAAGGGAGGACTTACGAAATTGAGAGACTGATTGCTCGGGCGCTACGTGGTGCTATTGACCTAGATGCACTAGGTCCAGTTGCTCTAACAATTGATTGTGATGTACTCAATGCGGACGGTGGTACACGCTGTGCTTCAATTACTGCTGCCAACATTGCTCTTAGATTAGCAATTAGAAGGCTCATTGCCTCTGGTGATTCACTACCACAAGAAATGCGACCTACTCAAGAACAGAAGAAATCTGGTTGGACTGCCCCTAAACTTGACGCAGGTCAGCGAGATACACACGAGCGAGCAATACTTGCTCATGATATTGCTGCAGTAAGCGTTGGTCTAGTTGATGGAGGGACTTATCTTGACTTAGATTACATCCTAGATAGCAATGCAGATGTGGATATGAATGTGGTAATGACTAGTGATGGACGCTTCATTGAGGTCCAATCTACTGGAGAGGAATCAACATATTCTCGTTCTGAGTTAGATGCATTAGTAGATCTAGCAGAGTTGGGTTTGAAACAAATTCACAAGGTCCAGTCCGATACACTTGATGGCATTGAATGATTCTACTTAGCCCAAAGGCTTGAAGAGAAGAGGGCTGTCGAGAGGCCTGTTGCGATAGTAACTCAGCTGGGAGAGTGCCAGACTGAAGATCTGGAAGCCGCCGGTTCAAGTCCGGCCTATCGCACTTAATCTACTGGGCTTCAGTTTCGTCCAAGGTTGAGCCTTCATCATCTTCTATTTCTTGCTCAGCCACTTCATGGAGTAGTGCTTCATTCATGCATTCTTTGGCAATTATCTCCTGTAATTTCTTCTCCCGTACAAATACAATGTTTGCAATTGGGTCACCGGGCCTAATCAAGGGCGTTGTTGCAAGTCCTACGACATATCCATTTACAGGGCTGAACACATCATCTACGCGGGCCCCGAATGGGTCAGTAACATATGCAATAGCCTCTCCTTCTTTGACCACTGCACCTCCCGGTACGAGGGTGTGGAGGATTCCTCCAGAGGGGGCGCGAACCCAGCGAAACTTCCTGACTAATATCCTCCAGTGTGGTTTTTCTATTTCTCTTTCAATCATTTTCAATTTAGAGAGTACATTGAGTATTCCTTTCACGCCCCCAACTACTGCTTCCCTCTCAAAACGGTGGGAACTGCCACTTTCCAAAAGTATGGCAGGCACATCAATTTTTGTTGCTTCTCGACGAATACTACCCTTGGGTCCCTTAGAGTTCATGATTACCTTCGTTCCAAAGGCGCGTGCAATTTTCTTACACTTGGGGTTGTCAAGGTCTGCTCTAATTTGTGGCACATTCATGCGTGAGCGGGGAGCAGTGTGTAAATCGATTAGGTAATCGGAGCGTTTCACAATATGTGTGAAAATAGCGTGTGCCAAACGACTTGTTTGGCTTCCTTCTAGTGTGCCAGGAAATAGGCGGTTCAGATCACGCCCATCGGGAGAGGTGCGTGAGTTCATCATCATGGCTTCTACATTAGCCACTGGAACAAGGATGAGTGTGCCTGAGAGTCGTGTTGGGTCAATATGGTCATCTGAGGTGTCAGGTCTGTGGTCATCCCCATAGACTAGATGATGGATGATTCCAGTCCCATTCAATTCATCCCCGTGGATTGCGCCAATTATTGCAATAGTGGGTCCGGTTTTAGAGCCATGAAGGATTTGAATGGGTATCTCGGCACTTTGTCCCATGGGGTCATGGCCGATTTCGAGGGATGTCTCCAGTCGGTTACCAGGTGCGATAGTTTTCCCACAGAAATCAAAATTCGCGGCCTCCCTCATGAGTCAATGCAAGGTGTGTTTACTTCTAAGTCCACCCTCCAAGAGGTTGAATCTAAACACAATCCATTAAGAACTGTGGCGGATTGGGGTTAATTCCCGGAGGTGATGGAGTGCAGATACTTACCCAGCCCGCACGCCAGACTGTTGCCCTGGATGTTTTTGCACACCTTTGTGCACGTTCGGACAAGTCTGAAGCGGTTGGGTCTCTGAGTAACTCCTGAGTTTCCAACCAATGAGGAATTGTAATGACAGACGAAATAGATGAGTATGTGAAGAGAGTATTGGAGCACGCACCAGATGCGGATCCAGCAAAGGTGCGTGAAGAATTTGAAAAATATGAGAAGGAGTTTTTACTCCCTCCAAAGGATTCTCTTCGCTCAGTAATGAGGCGTTTTGAAGTTAATGAAGAAGTGGCACAAGGTGCTGCTAGGACTGCCTTCCGTGAAGGCAAGAAGGTAGATGCCTTCTCAGAATTGAGTGGCGAAGATAGTAATGTAACCATCGAGGTGAAAGTAGTCACTTACGTGCCCCGTGTTCAAATGGTTAGAGGCGAAGAGAAGCAGATAGCCTTCGGATGGATTGAAGATTCCCCATATCCGGATTCAGGTGAATCAGTTAGGTGGGATTACAAGGATTGGGGGGACCACTCTGAGAATCTTTCCCCGGGCTCAGTAGTCCGTTTGGAAGGGGTTAGCGTCAATGAGTGGCAGGGCAAGAAATCAATCAATATCAACCGTAGCAGTAGAGTGGTAGTGTTGGAAGAGGGTGGCCCTCCTGTTTCTTTAGCAACAAGTGATCCTATCACGATTGCAGATATTAGCGATAAAGATGGATTTGTTACAATCGTAGGTCGTGTGATGTCAAATAATCCTACAACCATCACTAAGAAGGATGGCAGTGGTGATATGAATATTGTAAAAGGAAAGATTGCTGACGCTACCGGGGCAGTTGGTTTTGTCAGTTGGGATGCTTTTGACCACGAAGTAGGCACTCTTCTGCGTATAGAGGGGGCTGGAATAAAGAGATTCAGAGATACTCCTGAATTGAACATCGGCGACAGAACAAAAATCGAAGTTTTTCACGATGAAAATTTTGCCAACTTATCTCAACTTGAAGATTCATCAAAACTTAAGATTTCAGAACTCAAAGATGGCTCTAGAGATGTCACTGTAATAGTGCAGATAATTGAATGGAATGAGCGTAAATTCACCAATTCTGATAAAGAAGAGAAGACTCTTTGGGGTGGAGAGGTGGTTGATCCAACGGGCCGTTGTAGGATGACTGCTTGGCAGGAACTGCCAATCGATCCAAGTTCGCTACCCGTATTTGCTACACTAAGTGGAGTAAGGGTTCGTGCTTGGCAAGGTACTCCTGATATTACAGTGGACCGAGCTGACCAATTCGAGATTCTCAAGTCAGCCCCTTGGGAAGAGATTGACTCATCAAATCATTGGGTTCAGCACGAATTGACTCCATTAGTGACCGGAGGTTCAATCAACGGTGTAGAAACTTCAGGTTGCATCGTATCTGTTCGTTCTGATTGCGGAATAATACATCGTTGTCCTGATTGCAGGAGAGTATTACGCGACCACGCGTGTTCAGTACATGGAATGATTGAGGGCAACAGGGATTTACGTCTGAGGATGGTAATAGACGATGGCTCCAACAGTGCTTCTCTTCTGTTTAACCGTGAATCAAGCGAAACTTATCTTGAGAAGACAATGGAACAAGTTGCAGATGAGATTGATAATTCCGGTTCCGAAACATTCGTTGAGGGAATACGTTCTAGTCTTCTAGGGCGCCATGTTTCAGTAAGGGGGCGCTGTATGGTTGATGAGCAAGGGGCTATGTTCCTTGCTTCTTCAATTGAGGTTGACAAAACTCCACCTGCAGAGAGGGCTAAAGAAGTTAGAGCAAAGTGGGGGGTGGAAAGTTGAGTAGACCAAGCCGTCAGCCAGCAATCCGCATGTTTGCCCGCGAATATTTCGAATCAGATTTGATTGAGAAAGGTTCAGGTGAATATGACCCTACATTCGTAATTACAAAACTCGGCGCTAAAGTGAACCGCATGATGGTTGCTGGTTTACTTGAGAGGATGGAGCGACGTGATAGCGACAATGGAGCTAATTACCGAGGTGCAATTAGAGATCCAACTGGCTTACATATGTTTAGTGTCGCATCCTTCCAACCAGAACTTCACTCTGAAATGGAGGAATTATTGGCAAAGTTTGAACAGAATGAAGAACCAATTTTGGTTCTTGCAATAGGTAAGTGTAATCCATATCAATCTGATGATGGTAATGTATTCACCGGTATTAGGTTAGAGCAGTTTACTAAGATTGATGGCGAAGGTAATGCAAATTGGTTGGTTGAAACAGCAGATGCTACTTTGAGGAGAATTGACACCTTACAAAAAAGCAGAGATTTGGAGCCCAGTCCGGATGCATACCGTGTAGCGAGTATTCCCACAGATCTCGCTGAAGGACTAATTACAGGTCGAGGTCACTATTCCAATGTAGATGCTGATGTGTATATGGTAGCAGTTCTTCGTGCTTTGGACCGTGCTGAAGGAAACATGACATCCTATTCTGAAGAATCTGAACAAACATCGGAATCATCCAATGAAGACTCATCTGATGTCTCAAAAGAGTTCATCTGCCAATTTTTATTGGCTAATGACCGAGGCGATGGTATACCGCATGACGCCATAATGCAAGAACTCGCAGGCAGGGGCGTTTCACGTTCTGATGGAGAGGCTGCTGTAGATCAACTACTTGATGCCGGTTTGATATGGGAGCCGTTGTTTGGATATCTACGTCACATCGACTCAAAGTGAGGCCGCTACGCGCTACCTTCAATTAGCGCCCTATAAGTGCCCCTATGAGGGAACTAAGATGGCGGCTACGAAATCTTGCTTTATTCGCTCATTGGATGGCGATTGGCTACAACTAGATAATTGCAATATTAAACTCGAAATCAGGCGCCGTTTTCAGCGGGAAGTTGCTCGAGATGGTGAAGGTGATGATTTACTAGACCAAGGCGCTGAAAGCATGGAATTTTTGTTAACTGGACTAATTGATATTCCAACATTTCAGAAGGTACAAACTATTTTCCGCTCAGGGACATGTTGGATTATAGATCCATTTGAAGAGAAAGAACTCAAGGTTTGTTTCGCACGATTGCGTTTCGATAGCGAGACTGATGAATTTGAGTTTTTGTTAATTGAAGATGTTGTTTGAAAGAGGAATGAATTCTAATGAGTGCACAAGAGGAGGACATCAACCTCATTTACGCTTTGCGTGGCATCCAAGTTCTGATTGGTGCAGGTGTTGGATTAGAATCTGTAATGACTCACATTTCTCGAGGGGGTTATGGTAGAATATCAAATGATTTTTCAAAAGCGATGTCTGGTGTCAATTCTGGGCAGAGGTTAGAAGATGAATTACGCCGCTTAATCAAGGGTGCAAAGAGTGATGATTATCGCCGTCTACTAAATTCAATGCTCAATAATGTAACTTCCAACACGGATTTACTAAGCTCATTAGAACAGCAAGCATCTCGTGCTGAAGAGAATAGAACTGACCGATTGAAGAGGTACATCGAAGATTTGTCAGGGCTTCCAGAAAAAGCCCTGATAGTTGGTTTCCTAGCTCCCCTAATCCTTGGTTTAGGGGCTATTACGCCTTTCCTATTGGGTGGCCTTGCTGGAGTTCCAGGAGTTACGATTCCCCCAGCTAGCACCATGATGGTCTTCTACAAAGGGGGCCTTTTGGCAACTGTAGCAATTCTAGTAATGATGTTACTAGGTGCCAAATCTAAGGAGCCGGGGGTGTAACAATGGCAATTGGAATTTCAGGCTTTCTTGATATGGTAACAGATTCCTTGTTAATTTCATTTTTTATTCCCTTAACTATTATTTCAATAGGGGGCGGTTTACCATTTGTGTTAGAGAACAGGCGTCTCAAAAAATTAGAGAACGGTTTGCCAGAACTGCTTGAAGGGATTTCAACATCCTTGGGGGCGGGACTTGGTTTACAACAGGCAATTACTTCGTTGTCTGAACAACGAAATGATGTTCTTGGTAGTTTGCTGAGAAGAGCAATAGGACGTAGCAAAGTCACTACTTTTGATGCTGCCATTTCAGAATTCGCAGTTGAGTCGCGCTCTCAATCCATTCAGCGTGCATTTAATTTGCTACAAACTGCTGATGAAAATGAAGCACCACTACAAGATGTCACCTTTTCTATGAGTCTTGAATACGATCGCCTTTTGCGATTACGAAATAAGAGGGAACTTGATTTGCAAGGTCAATCGTTAATGCTCAAAGGATTGATGGCGATTTTGCTTCCTGCAACAATTGGGATGATGTTTGGATTATTTGCAGGCCCTCAGTCTGGTATACCAATGGATTTGTTCCATCCTTCAATGCTAATGTATTTCACAGCAGGCTCAGCATTTTCAGTATTGGTTTCAGCAGTAATGGTTGGAAAAACAATTAAATCGGCAGTTTGGTGGATTGCCCCGTGGGCCTTGGCTGCCCAGATAGTTTACATGGGGTCTTATCTAGTATCGTCGATAATGGTGTAAAAGGAAGTGAATGAATGAGTGAAGAAGTACTTGCCCGTTATGGGTCAATTGAAATCTACATGGAACCCAACCATCCAAGTCCAGTTTACCACGTGCATGGTAACACAGAAGCAAACCCCTATGGTGCATTGAAGCCTCTATTGGAGGATGACCAACTTGAGGAAGTGATGTACAACGGTGGCCAGCAATGTGTCAAAGTAGCACATCGTGAACACGGAATGTGTAGGACTAACATTTGGATAGAAGATGATGAAGGGCTAAAAATTGCTTCCAATATAGCAGCATTCACCAATGTACCTCTAGGTGATGGCCCGGGCAAAGTCCCTCTCTTCGATGGGCGTTTACCTGACGGAAGTAGGGTGAACGGAGTCATCCCACCAGTATCTCCAGATGGCCCCACATTGACGATTAGGAAATTTAGAGAAGACCCAATCACAATCATTGATTTGATTGACTTTGGAACTATTGATTTGGATCTTGCTGCTACACTTTGGTGTTGGGTGGATGGATTAGGTGCACGTCCTGCTAATTTAATTATTTCAGGAGGCACGGGCTCAGGTAAAACTACGACTCTAAACTGTCTAGGGATGTTCATCCCTTGGGATAAGAGACTACTAACTGTAGAGGATACAGCAGAGTTACAACTCTTCCACGATCACTGGTTGCGGATGGAGACACGTTCTGAAAGGCCTGACGGCACTAATGAAGTAGATATGGATGATTGCTTGAAGTCAAGTCTTCGAATGCGACCAGACAGAATAATTGTTGGAGAGGTGAGGGGTTCTGAGGCTTCAACACTTCTAACAGCAATGAATACCGGTCACGATGGTTCGTTTGGTAGCCTACACGCTAACACTGCTATGGAGACTGTAACTAGGATGACTAGTCCTCCGATGAATGTGCCATCTATTATGATGAGTGGGTTGGATTTGATAGTCGTTCAAAGTAGAATAAACTCTGGTGGTAAACAGGTTCGTAGGATAGTAGAGATTGCAGAGATTGCAGGTATGGAAGGGGACCGACCTCGCCTTAATCCAATTTGGAAATATGATCCTACTACAGATACTACTACTCCCACAGGTGTCCCCAGTAAATTGCGAGAAATGATATGTTCTGCAGCCGGCCTTAGGCCTGCGGATTTCGATGCCCATGTAAGGCAAAGAGAACAAATCCTCAATGATATGCTTTCGAGAGGTATCCGAGATATTGAAACTGTGACGAAGATTATCCAAACTTATTACTCACGCCAGTAATTTGACTAACTCTCGCCGCGGTTAAGTTTTCTGAGTAGAGCATCTGCTGCATCGAGTTTCGCTTTCACTCGACTATCCGCTCCTTCTTCATCTGCTGCACTTTCTAGAGCGCTTTCCACTGTTGGGGGGGCGCGTCCCATGTCAGCAAGGATTTCTCTCATTGAATCTACTACTTCAGAGACCTTTTCTGTATCAAGAGAAATTGCTGTAGGGAGTACTGGGATATCTGCAGCATCAACATAACCCATTTCAGCAGCCAATATTCCAGCAGATGCTAAGAGTCTAGGGCGAACTTCTGTTTGATTAGCATCCCAGCCACGCCTTTCAAGAAATCGTATCAATAATGCATGTTCAGGTGGTCCAAAGGCACCTTCTGAGCGGCGAACAATTGTTTCAACAACTCTTTCAAATGCTTCTATTTGAGTTTCAACTTTGCCTAGTAGGGCCATTGCTTCTGGTGTGGCATCATGGGTGCCACGGTAGAGCATATCTAGGGCTCTTTGTCTACGAGCAGTAACTGGGTCCATCTCT
>Ga0208411_1002250_pt1 | contig 11928 bp, 11 predicted proteins | sample ETN01SmetaG_4_FD_185793 | JGI IMG/M metagenome (GOLD analysis project Ga0208411, IMG submission 185793) | Marine microbial and viral communities from oxygen minimum zone, Eastern Pacific Ocean - ETNP2014F12-01SV261 (SPAdes) (version 2) | ecosystem: Environmental > Aquatic > Marine > Oceanic ...
TTTCTTTTTTTGAAGAAACATCAATCATGTTAAATGAATTTTTTTTGAAAATATCTTCAGCCCAATCTTTTAGTTGCTCATTCTTAACAATTTTTAAATTTTTCATATTTTAATAAATAGTATAAAAGAAGAAAGTAATTAACAAATATTAATTTTTATGATTAAATTAATTTATGCTAATAGATCCATTTAAAAGAAAAATTTCCTATATAAGGGTATCTGTAACAGATAGGTGCGACTTTAGATGCACTTATTGCATGCCTCAAAAAATGAAATTTCTTCCTCGTGACAACCTTCTTTCGTTAGAAGAGCTAGAAAGACTGTGCAATGTATTTATAGAGCTTGGTGTTAAAAAAATCAGAATTACAGGTGGAGAACCCTTAGTAAGAAAAAATATAGTGCAGTTATTCAAGGGTATTAGTAATAATCTAGGAAATGGATTGGAAGAACTTACCTTAACAACCAATGGATCACAACTCGAACACCATGCAGAAGAATTGTTTAATGCAGGAGTTAAAAGAATCAATGTTTCTTTAGACACGCTAGATAAAAATAAATTTAAATTAATTACCAAGTTTGATAATTTTGATAAAGTTATGAGGGGCATTCATACAGCAAAAAAAATAGGCATGAAGATAAAAATAAATGCAGTTGCTTTAAAAGATATTAATGACAATGAAATTTTAGACTTAGTGAAATGGTGCGGAGAAAATCAATTTACTTTAACATTCATAGAAGTAATGCCGATGGGAGAGATGGGCAAAAGAAGAATTGATCAATTTATGCCACTTTTAGAAATTAAAAAATTATTAGAAAAAAATTATAAAATAGTTGATGATCCTCTTAAAACAGGTGGGCCAGCCTCATATGTTCATTGCAATGAAACAGATCAAAAAATTGGTTTTATTACTCCACTTACTCATAACTTCTGTGATAGTTGTAATCGTGTAAGAATTACTTGCACTGGAAAAATGTATATGTGCTTGGGTCAAGAAGATAAAGAAGATTTAATAAAACCATTAAGAGATAGTGATAACAATGATCTTTTAAAAGAAGTAATTTATAAAGCTATTCTACGCAAACCAAAAGGTCATGATTTTGCAATTGGAAGAGAAAAAAAAGAAAAATTTGTTCCAAGACACATGAACGTTACAGGTGGATAAACCTTATTAATACATTTTTTTTATATTTATAATATTTAACCACAATCCTTCTTTCAAATTTTTTTATATCGTCATAAAGGAGAATGTTGAGATACAAAAATTAAATATTTGTATGATAAAATGTAATTTATAATTAATTTTAAACTACTTCAGCTTGTTTTTCTGAAGATTCAATTTTGGTTTTGAATTTATTTGATATTTTTTGTACCTCTACTGCGGAAACTTTGTATTCTGCACACATTGTTTCTTCATCTTTTCCATGACCAGTAACCATGTTAACCATGTGTTCGGGGAAATGGAATGTTGTAAATACTATTCCTTCTTTAACTTTGTCAGTTACCTCAACTTTTAAAGCAACTTCTCCTCTACTAGAATAAAGTCTACCAATATCTCCAGTATTTAAGCCTCTTTTTTCAGCGTCTTTTGGATGAACAAGCAGAATGTCTTCTTTTACAATATTAACATTGTTAGTTCTTCTAGTCATTGTTGCCGCATTATAGTGCTGCAAAACTCTACTTGTGGTTAAGATAAGCGGATAATCTTTCTTATTGTTTTCTATCTCAGGTGATTCTTGCCAATTAAAATTCTTAAGTCTTCCCTTACCTAATTTGAATGTGTCTTTGTGTAAAATTTTTGTATCTGTGCCATCTTCTTGAACTGGCCATTGTAGACCAAATTTACCCAATCTTTCCCTTGTAACACCTTTGAAGAAAGGAACGACATCAGCAATTTCAGCTAGTACTTGGTCAGCATCATATATAGGTTGATTGTAATCTAATTTCCGCATCATCTCCGTAACAATTATGCCATCTGGTTTTGTTCCAGGCAGTGGTTTTGCAGCTTGATTAACTCTTTGAATTCTTCTTTCAGTATTTGTAAATGTTCCGTCCTTTTCTAAAAATGTCGTTCCAGGAAGAACTACTGTCGCAAGTTTAGCTGTTTCACTCATAAATATTTCTTGAACTACTAACAGATCTAAAGAGTTCAAGGCTTCAATTACATGAGTACTATTTGGATCTGTTTGAACCACGTCTTCACCTATAATCCATAAAGCTTTTACTTCCTTATTTTTCGCTCCATCAAAAATTTGAGGTATTTTTAATCCAGCTTTCGTAGGGTGAACTACCCCGTATTTTTCAGTATAAAAGTTCTGAATTTTTTTATCATCAACTGGCAAATACCCAGCACCTTGATGAGGTTGACATCCCATATCAGCAGCACCTTGAACATTATTCTGTCCTCTTAAAGGATTTACTCCAACTCCTGGTCTACCAATATTTCCAGTTATCATTGCAAGGTCAGCAATTAACATAACTGTTTTTGATCCTTGTGTGTGTTCAGTTACACCTAAACCATGAAACTCCATTGCATTTCTAGCTGTCGCATAAGCAATTGCAGCTTCTTTAACTTGTTGTTTATCTACACCAGCTATATTAGCCAATTCATCAATATTTTGTTTTTCTATTTCTCTAACAAAAGTATCAAAACCTTCTGTTCTGGTCTCAACAAATTTTTTGTCATACATTTTTGATTTTACGATGAAGTACAACATCATATTTAATACAGCTACATTGGTTCCTGGTCTCAATTTAATATGATAATCAGCAAGTTTAGCAAGTTCTGTTGTTATAGGATCTATTACTATTAGTTTTTTACCTTTCATTGCTTGTTGTTTAATTTTTGCTCCAGTAACAGGATGAGCATTGCTTGGATTTGCGCCAATAATTATGAATAAATCAGCGTGATAAATATCTTCTGTAGAATTGGTTGCAGCTCCAGTTCCAAATGTTTGTTGCATGCCCCATGCCGTAGGAGAGTGGCAAATTCTAGCACAACAATCTATATTATTAGTACCAATTACAGCTCTAATCATTTTTTGGAAAACATAATTTTCTTCATTAGTACATCTCGCTGAAGAAATACCTGCTACTGCATCAGCTCCATTTTCTTTTGTAATTTTGTTTAATTTTTTTTTTATAAAATCATAAGCCTCATCCCAAGAAACTTCTTCAAATTTTCCATTTCTCTTAATTAATGGGCTTTTTAATCTATCTGGATGATCATAGAAACCAAAAGCATATCTTCCTTTAATACAAGTATGACCAGCATTAACTTCAGTTTCTTTTGGAGTATTAATAGCAACAACTTTGTTATCTTTGATTGATGCCTCTAAGTTGCATCCAACACCACAGTATGAGCAAGTAGTTCTTACTTTATTGTCTACGTTAGCTGATTTTGATTGAAATACGTCTGAAATAGCATCTGTTGGACAAGTATGAGCACAAGCGCCACAAGATACACAAGAAGAATCTCCAAACAACATATCGTTATCAGTTGTAATTCTTGACTCAAAACCTCTTCCGCTCATTGTTAACACAAACGATCCTTGAATTTCATCACACGCCCTGACGCATCTTCCACAGTTAATACAATTATCTAAATTCATTCTCATATAATCATGGGAAGTATCTTTTGGTACTCTTTTATGTTGTTTTGGATTATTGTATCTATGTTTTATTATTCCAAGATCATTAGCGACATCTTGTAATTCACAATTTTGGTCTACCTCACATGCGTTACAGTTCATTGGATGATCTGTTAAAACCAATTCAACAATATTTTTTCTTAAATTTTTTAAATCTTCGTTATCTGTGAAGATGTGCTGATTTTCATCAACTGGAGTATGGCATGATGCTACAACTTTAGTCGGTCCATCTTTTTCCAGTGCAACTTCAACTGAACAAACTCGGCATGCTCCGTATGGTACTAAATTTGGATCATCACATAAAGTTGGAACTTTTTTTTCTCCTAGGTAGCTATTTACAAATTTTAATATGGAGGTGTGATTTGAACCAATTTCATATGGTTTACCATCTATGTAAGCAATTTTTCTTTTTTCTGCACTCATTAATTATTTTTTATTATATCATTTTTCAATTCATCACTAAAATACTTTAGAATGTTCATTATAGGAGTAGGTATCGCACCACATAATGCACAAAGACATCCCTTTTGCATAGTGATCAGTAGTTCATTAAGTATTTTTATTGGTATTTTAGCAATTTTACTTTTTGCCTGATCAAACATTTCCTTTCCTCTATAAGAACCTATTCTTCCAGGAAAACATTTTCCGCAAGATTCTTCTGCCGAAAATTCAAATAAATGATGGATGTATTCAAGCATGCTAAAATCTTTAGGAATACTAACTACACTTGCATGTCCCAACATAAACCCAGCTATAATAAATTCTTGAAAGTCTAAATTTAATTTTTCTACCTCCTCTAAAGGCACTACCCCTCCAAGAGGACCACCTATTTGTAAGGCTTTAACAGGCTTTTTAAATCCTCCGCCTATTTCATTAACAATTTTTTTAATGGAAGTTCCCATATCGATTTCATAAACACCTGGTTTATTAAAAAGACTATCCAAACAAACTAACTTTGTTCCTGCAGATTTCTTATTTCCTATTGCTGAAAACTTTTCTGATCCATTAAGTAATATTCCTGCGGCTGCAGCAAGAGTTTCAACATTGTTTACGACTGTTGGTTTTTTATACAAACCTTCAGTAACTGGAAAAGGTGGCCTTACATCAACTTCAGCTCTTCTTCCTTCAATTGATGCAATTAAAGCTGTTTCTTCTCCACATATGTAAGCACCTTGTCCAATACAAATATTTAAATCAAATGAGAATTTTGTACCTAAAATGCTTTCACCTAAAAGTCCTGCATTTTTTAATACGTTTATTGATCCATTTATAGATTCAATAGATTTAGGATATTCACCTCTAATATATAAAACACCTTCGTTACTTCCAATTACATAACCACAAATTATCATTCCAAATAAAACTTTTAATGGTTGTTCTTCCAATAAATAACGATCAGAAAAAGCTCCAGAATCTCCTTCATCAGCATTACAAACTACATATTTTTTTTCTGAGAATGTTTTGCTACAAAAATCCCATTTCATTCCTGTTGGAAAACCCGCACCACCTCTACCACTTAAATTAGAATCTAATAAAGATTTAATAATTTCTTTTTTGTCAGTTATTAAAAATTTATTAAGTTGTTCTTTAAATTGTTCAAGATTTGATAATTTATCATCCATCAAAAAACTTGTAGAGGCAAAACTTTTTGAAAAATATTTTTGTTGTTTTATTTCCTCTCCTTTAATTATTTGATCTATTTTATTTATGTCATCTCCAGCATAATTTTCACCATTATAATGAAATGCATGATTTTCATAACAATGACCCAAACAAAACATTTTTCCAACTTTATCTTTACCCAATTTCTCTTGTAATTTTTCTTTAAGAGCTCCTTGTGTTCCTGCACACATACAAGCGCTTCCATTGCAGACAAAAGCTTTTTTTTCTCTGTGGGATGGTCTTAAAAACTCGTAAAAACTCTCTGCTCCATGAACTGTAGATATGCCCATTCTATATTCATCAGCTAATTCTTTCACACCTTGATCATTTTTTGAGTTTAATGATCTTTCAGATAATTTTTGAAATAGATTATTTTTTAATCCGATTCTTCCTGATAGATTACTAATATTCTTTGACACAGACTTCCTTTGCTATTAGTTTTTTAATATAACTCTGTTTACATTGCTGTAAATATTAAAACTTTCCTTTTTTACAAAACCCAGCAAAGTCATGTCAAAACGTTTCGCCAAATCTATAGCGAGACTCGTAGGTACACCTATCCCTGCCATAAGCCCAATATTTGCCATTAATCCCTTTTGGACCAGTTCAAAATTCAACCTTCCTGAGCATGCAATAAATTGTTTTTTTGGATTAATAATATTTTCTTTAAGCGCATACCCAATAAGCTTGTCCAAAGCATTGTGTCTTCCAACGTCTTCTCTTGTGGCAACTATTTTTCCGTTTTCATTTATTAAAGAACTTGCGTGAATTCCTCCAGTTTTTGCAAATTCTGTTTGTTCATTTATAAAAAGTTCTGGAGATTTTCTGATTATATTTTCTTTAATTAGAGGAAATGATAAATCTAATTTTTCTTTTTTTAATACTTCTATTGAATCAAGAGATGTTTTTCCACAAACACCACAAGATGAGTTAGTTAAAAAATTTCTTTTAAGTTTTTTTATATCTAAATTGTTTGTGTTGTTTATTGTTGCTTCTATTATGTTCTTTAAATTATAATCCCCAACTTCATCACCCTTTTTTTCTATTGATTTTATTTGGTCTAAATTCTCAATTATTCTTTCATTAAAGAGAAAACCTCTAATAAGATCCTCATCATTTCCCGGGGTTCTCATTGTTATTGAAATGTTTCGAATTTCCCAATTACCATTTTTTTTGTATTTCAATCTTATTTCCAATGGCTCTTCCACAGAAACAGAATCTTTTATTTCTTGAATTTTAGAATTTTTTAATTTTGAAACGGTATACTTTATATCCATCTAGATAGGATATTTCTTTTTCAAAATTAGTCGATTTAAAATTATACCAAAGGCTAAAATGATAATAGTACCAGAAATTACTGGGTTAATTAAGTAATCTAAAGAAACACTACCCATTATTACAATTATAGGATTCCCTCCGGCAGGTGGATGACTTACATCTAACATAATCATCAAACTCACAGCCAAACCTACAGCCAAAGGAATTGTTATATAAATTGGTAAAGGGAAAAAAAACAAAAATATCATTCCACAGATTGTTGATAAAAGATGTCCAAAAAAAATATTTTTAGGTTGTACAAATTGACTCTCTGGATAACCATATAACAATGCCATTGAAGATCCGAATGATGCCATTAAGAAAATACCGTACTGAGTTTTGTAGGTTAACAATGTCAAAGCTGCAATTGTTATTGTTGAAAATAAACCTGCTATTAATCCTCTAATTATATTTTCTTTTTGCATTTAGGATTTTAGTGCTTTTGAAAGAGTTTTAATTGGCAGTAAAATACAATCTTTTCTTGAAAGGTTTTTTTTATTAAATAATAAAGCAAATTTTTCCAATTCCTTTGGAAATTTACTTTTATTGTTTTCAAAAAAAGTATCAATGAAACTTATAAGTTTCTCAACGGCCCTGATTGATTTATTTATACAGAATTTAGAAAGAACGCTAAGAGAAGCTTGACAATAGATGCATGATTTACATTGGTAAGCAAAATCAATAATTTTATCGTTTGATACTTTTAGGCTAATTTGAATTTCATCACCACAAAGTGGGTTTTTCTGTTTCGAGACATGCGTGCAATTCTCAAGAACTTTATGGTTTTTGGTGTCTGAAGCTATTTTTAATATTTCTAAATCCATTTATACATCTTTAATTAAACATTAGATGACTTATATTTAATTTAATGACTGAAAACAATATTTTAGGAGCTGTGTTAGCTGGCGGAAAATCAAGAAGATTCGGTAGTGACAAATCATCTGTAATATTAGGAGACAAGTCATTAATTGAACATACAATTTCAAAAATTGAAAATAATTTTAAAGAAATTTTAATTATTACGAATAATGAAAATATTATTTTTAATAATAATAATGTATTTTTAATAAATGATATAATTAAGGGCTATCTTGGACCGTTAGTTGGAGTTTTGACAGCAATGGATTGGGTTAAAAAAAATAAAAAAAATTATAATTGGATAGCCACTTTTCCATGTGACACACCGTTTTTTGATCAAAGTGTAATAGAAACAATTATTAAGTATCCCCAAAAATCGACCAAAAAATTATTTTTTTTAAAAAGTGGGAATAAGAGACACAATATTTTTGGCTTATGGTCTATGGAACTTAAAGATATTTTGTTAAAAGATATTAACAATGGATACAGGAAAGTAGAAGAGTGGGCGAATAAAGTGGGTTCTGAAATTATAGAGATAAATTCTAAAAATGATAATAATTTCTTAAATATAAATACAAAAGAAGATTTGGAAAAAGCAAAAAAGAAAATTAAATGAATTCATATCAATCAGCATTAACAATATTAAAAAAAAATAAATTTAAAATTAAGAATGAAGTGGTTTCAATAAAAGACTCTCTAAATAGAATTTCTGCCTTTGATATTATTTCACCAGTTAATTATCCCGCATCTGATAATACAGCATATGATGGTTTCGCTATTAACTCAGTAGAAACTAATCTTTTGAGTAATAAAAAAAGTAAAAAATTTAAAATTATAAAAACGCTTGCTGCTGGGGATAATCCAAATATTAAAAAAATACCAAAATTTTCTACTATAGAAGTAATGACTGGAGCTATTATACAAAAACCTTTTGATACAATTATTCCAATAGAGAAAATTCATTTTTTTCCAAATAAATCAAGTCCAAAATATATTATTTTACAAAAAAAAATTAATAAAAATGAATACATTAGACCAGCTGGTTCAGATTTTAAAAAGGGGAGTAAAGTAATTAATAAGGGACAATTAATAAATCCTTCACATATTTTAGCCCTAAAAACTTTGGGTATAGAGAAGGTAATAGTTAAAAAAAAACCAAATATAATTTTCTATCCTACTGGAAATGAATTATCAGAAAGCAAAAAGATACCAAATTGGAAAATAAGAAATTCCAATAGTATTTACCTATATTCTTTCATAAAAAACTTACCGATAAGTTTTAAAGAAAAAAAAATATTAAGAGATAAAGATATTAATTCTTTTAAAAAAGAGATTAAAAAGAATATTAAATTAAATTCGGATTTAGTTATTACTTCTGGAGCTGTATCCGCTGGAAAATTTGATTTTATTCCAAATGTAATTAGACAATTTAAATTAAAAAGTTTTTTTAAAGATGTTGCTATAAGACCTGGCAAACCATTAATGTTTGCAAAATTTAAAAATAATATGTGTTTTTTTGGTTTACCTGGAAATCCCATTTCTTCAGTTGCTTGCTTTAGGTTTTTTGTTTTGCCATTTTTATTTAATTCATTACAAATTAATCCGGAAAAACCAATTATTGCAAAATTAAAAAATAATTTTTCAAAAAAAAGAAATTTTACAAGATTTATAAAAGGCAAAGTAACTTTTTCTAAAAGAGGTGAAGCTGAATTTGATGTTTTTAAAGGTCAAGAGTCATATAAAATAGGCTCTTTCACAAAATCTAACGCTTGGGGTGTATTTAAAGAGGGAACTTCAGTCTATAAAAAAGGCAGTTATATTGAATGTTACTCTTCTTCAGGCCTTAATGAATTATTATTAGGTTAATTATATTTTCTTGTTTCATAAATAAAATAATAATAAATATTGCGAATGCCAAATTTAAAAAATCCAAAGGTAGCGATTCCAATTGTTCTTCTAGCAGGTATTTTTTGGTCTTTAGGACCTTATGTTGTAAGACATATTGAGCAACCAGAAACCGTTCCTTGGCAATATTTATTTACCAGAGGTATAGTTATATTTTGTCTTTTAAATATTTATCTTTTTTTGGAGGAAGGTTTACAATTTTATAAGAATTATCAAAAGATTGGTTTTTCTGGATTGATAGGCGGTGTTGGTCTTGGAACTGCAATGATCACATTTATTTGGTCAATTACCAATACAACTGCAGCAGTAACCTTATTATGTTTGGCGGCAATGCCATTTATTACAGCCCTTTTAGGTTTTTTGTTTTTGAGAGAAAAAATTTCTTTAACTGTATGGATTGCAATTTTTGTAGCAGCTTTTGGAATAATTGTTATGGCATTTGGCAATTCAGAAAAAAATTCACTACTAGGTTTAATCTTTGGTCTTGCATCTGCATTTGGTTTTTCTATTTTTTCGGTAAGTTTACGATGGAGAAAGAATACACCTAAATTTACTACGGTAGCAATAGCTGGTTTATTTTGTTTATTATTTTCATCAGTAATTCTTTCAATTAATGATGCTAATTTTTTATCAAGCGGTAAAAATGAAGCTTTATTTGCAACACATGGAGCAATAGTTTGTTTAGGTCTAATTTTGTATTCAATAGGCTCTAAACATATACCAGCAGCAGATTTAACCTTGCTATCATTAACTGAAGTAATAGGCGGAATATTTTGGGTTTGGCTTCCTTGGCTTGGTATTAACGAAGTTCCATCAACAAATACTATAATAGGTGGTTTCTTTATTTTTATAGCTTTATTTTATTACAGCATGGTAATGAAAACCAATAGAAGATTTATTGGTTTAAATTAAAATGGAAAGACCAGATTTCTTTGGGTTAAAAAATGTAATTAAAAATTAAATGAGAGAAGAAAAAATAGTTGTTAATAGCTGGAATGAGTGGGATCCTTTAAAACACATCATTGTTGGTAAAGCAGACGGAACTTGTGTACCAGCTCCAGAGCCTGCTTTAGACGCCAAAGTTCCAGAAGATTCTGATATGAGGGGACAGTTTGGTCCTAGAACTAAAGATGCAACAGATAAAGCTAATCAATTACTTGATGACTTTTCTGATATACTTATCAAAAGAGGGATTAAAGTTGATAGACCAGAGCCAATAAATTTTAATCAAAAAACATCCACTCCAGATTGGAAAGCAGAAACTATGTTTGGTTGCATGCCCCCACGAGATGTTTTGTTAACTGTTGGAAATGAAATATTAGAAGCGACCATGAGCTACAGAAGTAGATGGTTTGAATATTTGTGTTACAGACCACTATTAAAAAAATATTATAATTCTGATCCTAATATGCGCCATGAGTCTGCACCTAAACCAAGGCTAACTGATGCAGACTATAGAAAAGATTATCTATCTGAAAAAATTGGAATACAAAAAAGATTAGAATGGACTGAAAAAAAGTTTTTTGTAACCACAGAAGAAGAACCATTATTTGATGCAGCTGATGTTTTAAGATTTGGAAAAGATTTAGTAGTTCAGCATGGGTTTACAACAAATCTAAAAGGTATTGATTGGATTAAAAGACATTATAAAGATCATAGAGTTCATGCAGTAAATTTTCCAGGAGATCCATATCCAATTCATATTGATGCTACCTTTACACCAATTAGAGAAGGTTTAATTATTAATAATCCTCAAAGGAGACTTCCCAAAGAACAAAGAAAAATTTTTGAAGATAACGGTTGGGAAATTATTGATTCAGCACAACCAGCTCATAATTCACCACCACCGTTATGCTATTCATCTGTTTGGTTATCTATGAATGTGCTAGTTTTAGATCCAAAAACTGTATGTGTAGAAAAAAGTGAAGTTTATCAAGCAGAACAATTAGATAAACTTGGTATGGAAGTAATTCCAGTTGAACTCAGAGATGCATATGCTTTTGGAGGAGGACTTCATTGTTGCACCGCAGATGTTTATAGAGAAGGTAAATTAGAAGATTATTTTCCCAAACAATAATTAACTCGGGTTATTTTTTAAAAACTCAATATATTTTAACACTTCATCAAATTTTTCATCTTCAATATCTTTATAACTGGCATTGAACTTACTTTTTATGCAAATCGCTACATGAGCATACGGGTTTCTTCCTTTAGGGTGATTGGGGTGGTCGGGGAGCTGACCCACGAGATAATCACCAGCTTCCTGAATAATTTTCCAGAGTTTACGCGAGTTTTCTGGTGTCATCACGCCTCACAACTTGTTTTATCTCTTTCGTTGCCAGTTTGTTGCCAGTCTAACAGAGATAATTATTTATTTCATTAACTTTTTCTCACTTTTTATGTTGCTAGTTTAGACTCAAAAAAGATTCATTTTCCTGGATTTTAAGGCTGTGGATAATTATCGTTATCTTCGGTTTTTGTTCTAATTACCTAACGCTCCCTCGCTGTTGCTCGGTCGCGTGGATCTGCAAGAGGGAT
>Ga0208411_1002255_pt1 | contig 11903 bp, 13 predicted proteins | sample ETN01SmetaG_4_FD_185793 | JGI IMG/M metagenome (GOLD analysis project Ga0208411, IMG submission 185793) | Marine microbial and viral communities from oxygen minimum zone, Eastern Pacific Ocean - ETNP2014F12-01SV261 (SPAdes) (version 2) | ecosystem: Environmental > Aquatic > Marine > Oceanic ...
CCAGAATTCTCGACGCCTGGATCGACTACCTGCAGTATTTCCATGAAGGGAAATTCGAGGGAGAGACAGCAACACTTCGTGGAAGGATTCTTATACTGAGGAGTAAACTACCAATTTTGGAATCGCCCCCAGTAACTCCCGATCCTCCAGATCCAACCCTAGGCACCCGGCCCACCCGTTTCCGTCTGGGTACAGTTTATAATCCGGAATTTACTCCTGCACTGGAACTTGGGGTATGGATCACGCACCATGATCTGCTGGGAGACGAAGCAGGACACCTACCCAATGCCGAACTGGTGACCCTGGACCTCCGTCTTCATCTCAGGGAGGATTCCACCATTCTTGATTCTCTGACCTTGCTGAGCATCCAAAATCTTGCAGGAAACCCCACCGGCATTCCAGGAGACCATTCTCTTTCCTGGAGGGTCAAGTCAGGCTTGGGCAGGAATCGTTTCGACTGCCTCGAATGCCTCCAATTCAATCTGCAGGGAGGACCTGGAGCCTCCTTCTCGTTAGGCAGGTATGATACGGAGTATGCCTTTCTCGATCTTTTTGCAAAACAGAAAAATACACCTTACCTCAGACAAGTTGGGGGCTGGCACCGCATCTCGGAATGCTCTGGGAACCTCTGGACGGATGGGAAATGAGGTTGGAGGGTGGATGGATCCGAAGTTATTCAGGACCTTTGCTGGATTATGGCAAAACTTCGATTCATCAGCGTTGGACTCTTGCGCAAAACTGGGACCTCAGACTAGAAAACGACCAAATTGATGACACCCAAGAAGCGAAAATTGCCCTTAGTTTTTACTGGTAAACCTTAAGGAAGATTGGAGTTCTCATGACCTGGTTTATTTCAGGATTCTTATGCATACCTTGAGCAATTGAGACTTAAATGAATTAGGGGCACGGCGGCTTTATCCGTCGACTGAATGGTTTCTAACCATGATTCAGTTTCCGGATTTACTCTGAAGACAAATCTCATCTTTCAAGGGATTGTATAGTGTTGAATCAAGACAGGCATAGCCATGACGTGGAATTCCTAAATCTTTTTCAGGCTTTTCCGGAATCACTCCCTCTCCACAAATCGACCGGATTAAGCGGTCGGAAAATCCTCGGGCAATCATCCTAGCCACCTTCTCCTGCTCACATGTAGGTGGGCCTTCAGGAAACTTGAGTGGCAGAGCCAAAGAATTCAGAACAGGGGTTTGAGAATCTTCAACCTGATCTGCGGTCTTTTGATTTTTTATAAGGTTTTTCTTTTTTTGAGGTGGCTTGACTTCGAAAACATAATCTTCTTCGAGGGAATCTCCACAAAGAATTTTCACGACTTTTGGATCGATCCCCGAACTTACTGCCTTTTCCCGATTTTCTTTAGAACATTCGGCAAATCCTAAACTGGGTAACAAAGCCAGGAAGAAAAAAAGTATGAATGTTTTTTGGATAGGCTTTCCTTTTCCAGATTTGGAAGAAACCGGATTAACTATGTACCACCCGTTCATAAACCCACCATACGCCAATCAGGGAAATTGTGAGGGATCCGGGAATGACCACTGCCATCCGATACCATGATCGTCTGCTGAAAATCCATCCAACCAGCAGATAGGCAATTCCTATCACTACCAGTTGTCCCAATTCCACTCCCAGATTGAAAGCAATCAGGCTTTCCAGAAAAAATGGCTCCGGAATGCCGATCTCTCCCAATACTCCTGCAAAGCCCAGTCCGTGAAGCAACCCGAAAAGAAACACCAAGAAAGGACGCCAGTGTTTGAGTTCCTTGGTCATCACATTTTCAAGACCGACATAGACAATGGACAAAGCAATCAAGGGTTCAACAATTATGGTTGGTACAGAAGCGATACCATACATGCTGAGGGAGAGAGTTGCCGTATGCGCCACAGTAAAACTGGTCACCTGAATCAGAAGGGGTTTCCAACGTGCACTTAATAGAAACAAGCCTAGTACGAAGAGAATGTGATCCAGTCCCTTGGGCAAAATATGAGTGAAACCGATTTTCATATATTCCAGCAATCGCGAGAGGAAATCACCCTGTGAAAGCCCTTCCAGGCTAATTGGCGGACTTCGCTCACCGTTCCTGACCCACTGGGTGGAAACCACTTCGTCCTCCCGATTCATGAGACGGATGACATGATCACCGAATTCTGGACTCATCTTCCAGTCCAGTCTTGATGTTTCGCTGGAAATAGGAAGCTCAAGGACGATCACACTGGATCTTGCCAATTCCAGGTCTTCTTGTTCCGCAATGATCACTTGCACAAGCCCTTCTGCTGCAGGCCGTCCGTCCAGACGGATTTCCATCTGCATCATGAATTTACTGGCAAGTCCCTGGAAGACCTGTTGCAGTTCAGCAGAAGGCATGGCACGCAATCTGTTGTATTCCACTGATACTGCAGAATCATCCGTGTCCTGATGTTCCATTCCAATCCCTGCGATCAACGCTTCAAGGTTGACTTGGATTTCCGTCCTTATGCTTTTTCCCGCTTGGGGATAAAGAGAAGTGATGGCCGGACGAATCCGGTGTGCCTCTGCAACAAAGGTGATAAAAAAAAACAAAATATTCCATAAAACGAATACTCCAACCATGCGTTTTTTTCGAAAATCAATCATCTTCTACAGAGGATCGGTTTTCAGGGCATTCATACTGATTTTGTTCATCTCCTTCGGGCTTTTTCTGAATACTCGCTACGTTTTTGCTCATGAATTCTGGATTGAACCGGAACGCTGGATTCTTGAACAGGATGAAACGTTGACGGCACAAATCAAAGTTGGACAACATTTCAGGGGAGATGCCAGCCCTTTTATCAGGGACTGGTTTTCTCGTTTTGAGCTCCATTCCTTCAACCTCAGTGTTCCTGTTGAAGGGCATGATGGGGATCTTCCCGCCTTTAAAGCCAAGTTAATCCAACCAGGACTGAATCTGCTACTCTACCACTCGACTCCGGACACGGTGTATTATTCAACAATGGAGAAATTTGAAAAGTTTTTGAAACGTGAAGGACTTCTCTCCATCCTCAAACAACATAAAGAGCAGAGCTACCCTGAAAAGAGCTTCAGCGAAACTTACGTTCGTTGCGCAAAAAGCTTGATCCAGGTGAACGGGAAATCAGAATTTAGAGATTTTTTTACGGGTATGCCGCTGGAAATGGTGGCATCGTTCGATCCCTACGATCTCAAAAAACCATTTGGTGAACTGCAGTTGCTCTGGAATGGGTCTGGAATCGGAGGTCTCCTAGTCAGAGTTTTTCATAAGCAGGGAAAAATGATGGAAACCGAATACCTTACGAATGACCAAGGAAAGGTGAACATCCACCTTCAGGCTCCAGGGGAATACCTTGTCAATGCCGTCCACATGATGGAAGGAACATTTAACCGTGGTGAGTTCTGGACCAGTTATTGGGCCTCCCTCACTTTTCATGTACCTCAATGATCAGTCAATATTCTTTTCACAAACTCCACCTTCACGATCCAGCATCGACCTGAGATAAATCGTCAGTAGAACCAGCATCATGCAGACCATTGCCAGCATCATCAATGCAGAGTTGAAACTTCCTGTCTGATCAGAAAATACTCCAAGACTGAACGGCCCCAACACTCCGCCAATTTCCGCAGCCGCAAAAAACATCCCTCCGGCAGATCCTGTATGACGTGATCCGACTTCAGGGATTTCCATCAACACCAAAAGCAGGATCGTCATCATGGACCCCTGGGTAATGCCTTTGAGAATCAGTCCCAGCAGAACCCATAGGGTCTGATCCGATTGAAGCAGCAGTGCCGAACTTCCGGCAGCGCTGAAGAGCAGGACCAAGATCCAGATCCGGCGCCGTGGCAGAGCCAGTCTGGGGATGGTCAACGCTCCCAGGATTCCGATCAGGGTGGGCAGGGATGCCCAGTATCCGGCAAGATCCGCTTCCATCCCATGAGTTTGCAGGATTTCATGCATCCAGTTGTTTAGACCATGATTGTAGAGAAAGGTGCCGATGCTGAGCAGCAGCAGGATTTTCACCGGAGCCAGGGAAAAGAGTTCGGCAAAGACCTTCAACTGGGCCGGTCTTGGTTGTCTACGCTGGAGGGTCTCAAGTTTAAGACTGACCGGATTCCTGCTGATCAGAAACCAGGCCAGGCCGCTGAGAAAAACAATAATCCCATAGACCAAGACCACATCACGCCATGCTCCATCCAGCCAGGGCATCATCACCGAGTTCGTCAGGGAAAGTGAGGTGATGCCCCCAAAGGCAGGTCCAGTAACATATATTCCCATTGCCAGCCCCCTTTCTCTTCCCATAAACCAGAGACTGATCAGTTTAGGTGCTCCTATGGAAACCAAAGGGCCACCAAAACCAAACAGTGCGACTGAGAGAAAAAGTGTCATGTGATCTACTGCAAAAGCACGCAGAGTGAAAGACATCCCCATCACAATGGAACAGATCAACAGAGAACGGCGGAGTCCAATCCGATCCACCAAAGCTCCGCAGGGAAGGGCCGTCAAGATGTATATCAGTTGCCAAGCTCCAAGCACACTTCCCATCTCTGAGTAACTCATCTCAAGATCACGGGTCACGGGACGTACCAACGGAGCAAGACTGGTCACCGTCAGGCCGAAACAAAAATATATCAGCCAGACTCCGCCCAGCATCAACCAGCGGAAGTGGTGGGTTTGAGGAGAATCGTCCTTAGAGTCCAACGAATCCATTAGTTCTTTATGAAGGACTTAAATTATTCTGAGATCTTGTTTAAAAAAATAACTCCTTATTTCAGGAAAAAACCTATCGATGGCTCAAACAAAACTATTCTTGTTGGAGTACTGCTGAACAATGAAATTTCCAAACCATCTCCATTCCCCTTAGATACAGCATTTGACAGGGATATTCGAATTGAGATAGGATCAGGAATCTAAACAATTCAGGATAAATAAAAAAAACATCCTGTAGTTTATATTAATCATACTTTTTAGCCTGAGCTCCGATGTCCGATCTTTCAGGAAAAACCGTTGCTGAACTAAAGGAAATCGCCCGAGAGCGCGAAGTAGCGACTCGGACTGAAATCAACCGTGCACGCAAAGCCACCCTTTTAGAATGGCTTGAAACTCCAGAACCTGAAGCCGTCGAGGTTCCTGCTCCGGAAGTGGAGGAAGAAAACGAACAACGTCAGGGTGAACTTTTTCCCTCTCCTCCTGAAGTCGAAACCGTCAACGAAACGGTTGAGCCAAATTCCGAGCCAGAAAAAGCACTCCCTGAAGAACCACCCGTTCAGCCTTCCTTTGAAGAGCCGGAACAGAAAGAAGGTGCCTGGGACACGATGACCCTTCTGCTCGTTGGATTGGCAGTGGTTGCGCTGTTGATTTATCTTTTCCGGTGAAAATCCCTCTCCGGGCAACAAACGCTTCTGCTTTAAAGAAACCGGAGAACCCCTTTCTGCATCAAAAAACAATTGGAGTTGCCGGACTGGGGCAGATGGGTTTCCCAATGGCCTGTCGACTCCACCAGGCGGGTTTCAAGATACTCGGTCATGACATCGTCCAAAAACATCTTGACGGCCCAATACCTTTAGAATTCAACCCTGATCAATTTGCACAATCCTGTGATCTGATCCTTTCCGTGGTCCGGGATGAAGAACAAAACCTTGAACTCTGTTTTGGAAACCAGGCAATTTTCAAACATGAGAAACGACCTCAAGGACTCATCATCTCTTCAACCGTCTCTCCTGGTTTCGTCCATAAAATGAAAGAACTTTTACCTGGGGAAACTCTCCTGGTCGACGCACCGATGTCCGGGGCTCCCCATTCCGCACGCAGTGGCAATCTAACCTTCATGCTTGGAGGGCCCTCAACCCTGCTGGAAGATTGGAATCCATTATTTGAATGCATGGGACAACAAATCCATCAACTTGGAGAACTTGGAGCCGGTATGAGTGTGAAGGTACTCAACAACTATGTTGCCTCATCGAGTGTGGTTACCATTCGCAGAGTTCTGGAAGAATGCTCGCGGATGAAGGTTTCTCCAGAAAAACTTCTGGAAGTCATGTCAGAAAGCTCCGGGGGCACCTGGTTCGGTAACCAATTTGAAGTCATCGATTGGGCCCGTGAAGGATATTCTCCTGACAATACGATTGGAATTTTGGAGAAAGACGTGAATTCTTTCCTCAAGGCCATCGACAAAAAACCTTTTCCAGAAGATGTACTACTTTTGGAAAGACTGAGAAATCTCAAAGCCTTTGATGCGGAAAAGGAATAAATGCTGACTTAATTGGTTTCGGGACTTAGAACACACCTTTGTACGACTTCCTCTTTTCCAACATTGAAAACCCAAAATCCTGGATTTCAGAATTCAACTGTTTCAGTAGACTCCTTTCTTCGAGTTGAAGGGCTGAACGGCATATCAACTGCCAGAACAGATCTCTTTGAGCATGGCTTCCACCCATGCGGTAGAGAATAAAACGGACTGGGAGTAATTTTTCCAAAACCTGCTTGGGACGTTCCTCCACATAGGCCATGAAGGCCTCTGCTAACGGTATCACCACTTGACGGTAAGTACTTCCTAGAGGCCCATGATCAAGGTCTGTGAATGCCAGCATATTCAGGATCAGCGATTTGGCTTTGTCATGCAACCCGGATTTAGCGAAGATGATCAGGGCATGGATCGAGGTGAAGGGGTTGGTGTAATCCTCCATCCTGCTTTCAGCCAATGGAACAAATTCTGACCAGTTTTCACCTACCTCAATACCTGCCAGTTCCATTCGCATCAATAATGAAGCGGTATTCTGCAAATCGACATAAGCATCCGGAAACTGTTTTACCCTAAGAGAATCCGGATTCCGTACTTCAAGGGAAAGCAGTTCCATCACCTCTTGCGATTCACCACGTTCTAGATGAAAAAGACAGCGATGCCACCAGGCATGATGGACAATCTGATTTTTTTCATTCCAGTTTTTAGAGAGACTTGAAAGCCATTCCACTCCTTCATTGGAGCGGTTTTGCATTTCCATTACATGAGCCACTGCGTGAGCTGCCCAGACGTTGGAAGGATCCATTTCCACAGCCATCCTTCCAAATTTTTCCGCAATTTCATAGGAACCCGTTTCTTCATGGGCAAAGGAGTAATCCGCGTAAAAATAGCTGCTCTGGAACATTTCAGGTTTCCAATCCGGCTCCAAATGTTTCATCACCCTATGCATCCAACGTGACTCTCCCATCCAAAACAGTTCGGCTTGTAAAAACCTTGTCGCCATCAGGTCCCTTGGATAAAAACGGAGCAGGGATTCATAAGCTTCCAGGGCCTCAAAAATCTGGAACTCTGACATCGCCTTAAGGGCTTTCAAATAAATTCGTTCCTGCTCCCCGAGTTCCTCTTTCCGAGATTCTCCATGATCGATACATTCCAAAATGACAGGAGCAAAATTTTGCGAACGGGCGGTGACGAGCAGAAGGCCTTTCACCATCGATGCGAACACACAATCCGGATCAGTCTCGAGAGCACGATCGAGCCAGTCAAAGGAATCCATCCTCCACTCGACGAAGGATTCGATTCCATGAGTCGTATGTTCTGCAGCTTCGCTGAACTCCGTGGTAATTTCATAACCTGCATAAGATTGTCTCACCAAAACCTCGCTATTTTTTTGAAAAGTTTTCGTTTTCGTAACAAAAAGAATCAATCACGAATTGTAATGCCTCTTCATCCATTCGATAATTTTTTGCATCTTTCCAATCTTCAAATAATGCTGAAGCAGTGCAGGATGGGCATCCAATTGAGTTTGTGGGATTCCATCGATGATTCCTCCTTGGATCCATCCACAAAGCCTCCAGGCCGCAAGATCTCCCACTGTCAAAGATGGCCCGACAAAAAAACCCGTGTTACCATTATCAATGAGCAACTGATCCATGAATCCCAACCATCGGGGTAGAATTTCACGAGAAAGTTCTGTACGTTTGATGTTACGAATCTCAGGATTCTGTTCCCTTAAAGCAGGCTGCATCTTAAGCGTGATATCCGTGGCGAGATCAATCACCTCATCTACCTTGGCTGCGGCAAAATCATCACTACGGGGGTAAAGCCCAGCCAGTTTCCCGCAGAACCGAGCAATACCTGCTGTCTGTGCTAGTTTTTCCCCATCCACCAAAAGAATTGGAAACTGACCAAAAGGAAAAGTTCCATCGGTTTTCATGCGTTTGATTTCTTCACGTGAAGGGCGACAATCTTCAAATTCTATCCCGCCCATGAAAAGAGCGATACGGCTGGTTTCTGCACGCCAGAAAGGCAAATCAGGATAAATTAATTTAAGTTCCATAATTATTGATTAGGTGAAATAGTCCTTGAAACACCATCTACTACTTAAAGCTCTCAAATTTTTTTCTAGCATTTTAATCCGACTGATCATTACTCTGGCACTCACGATAGCCAGCCAAAGCTTAACGAAAAGCTGTTAAAAAATAAACCCCATCAATCTCATACAAGTAAAAAATTGGTTGAACCATATTAATGCTGTGTAAAAAAAAGTTTGCAATTGCTTTATGAAAACTATATTAAATTAATTATTAATCTCTGAATCAGACATGGAAGTCGGATGAAAAACCCAGCCTGGAGAAGTCATTTCTCCAAAATTACCCATCCTTTTCTTCTTGTAAAATAATTCAGAGTACATCGATGCAACCTGAAGGCGCATAGAATGAACTTATAGAGATTTTCTGATCAAGATCAAACACAGGTTTGTTCTTATTTAACTGATTCATGAAGAATCATCATACTTCAATAGGCTCCATGGAGGCGCCATGTTTCAAATATTAAATGCTGTAGGATTTTTCTCCCTGTTTTACTGTTTTTTGTTTTCCCCAATAAATTTATTTTTTTATATCTGTTGCAAGGCCTTGGTAGGTTTTCAACCCCGGGGCACTCCTTCTAATGGTTTTTTCATGTTAAGAAAGCTGAACCTCTATATAACAGGTTTGGTTTTGCTTAATGTTTCAAAACATTCATAAAGGAAGGTCATGGATAATCCACCAATACTGTCCTTAATGATAATGATTTTAACCCTGCTGTTGATGACTTCATACTCACGATTTTTGTTAACATCCCCATCGGAAAATGAATCATGATTTTTGGTGAAATGAAACAAAAAATAACCGTTCTCCCATCACCTGACCGTCATCAAATCAATGATGCCATTCTACGGTTTCTTGCTTCAGGAGGTGAGATACAAAAACTCAATCCTTCCCCCATGAATCGTGCATTTGATGCTGGTGACGGTTCTGGATTCCATCTTGAAAGAATTCGCAATGGGCTTTCTATGGAATCTGAATGATCAAGAACCGAACAAAATTCCCGTATCATTTGAATTCATCAAAACTGAACCCAAAAATTAATCCGAGTTTTAGGCACTTTTCAAATTTCTACGGGTGTTGTCTCTTCAACACCCGTATCCCTTAGCGAGGTGAATATATTTAATATAGATGTTTATACTGATCATATCATTTGATCGGGAATCGGATCCTTTATTAATCTCCAAATATAAAAAAAGAAGACTGATGATGCCTTGCCAAGTCTCTGACGGAAGTGTAGCCTGACGGTTCATTTATCGTGGAACGTGAAGCATGGCTGAAGAAGAAAAAAAAGAAAAAGAAAAAAAAGAGGAGAAAAAAGGGGGGTTAGATCCTAAAAAGAAGAAACTGATCATCATTGGTGGCGCATCGGCAGTAGTAGTGATCATCATCGCAGTTCTTGCGGTGTTTCTTCTTGGAGGGGAAGAAGAGGTTGTCGAAGAAGAGCCTGAAAAAAAAGAGATAGTGATGGAAGACCTCGAACCGGTCGAAGTCCCTGTCTTCTTCGAACTTGGGACCTTTTCCGTGAAGCTCAATGATGGTAAGTACAACCTCAGGGTGGGACTTCAACTACTGATGAGCAATGAACCGGCTAAGTTCTACCTGAATGCCAGGATACCCCTGATCAAAGACATGATGAATGATTTCCTTCCTGGATTGACTGCCAAAAAACTGCACTCTGAAGAAGGCCGAAACGAGATGCGCATGGAAGTGATCAAGAAAATCCACGAAGTTTTTCCTGAAGAGGAGCTTCCAGGAGGAGACCCTTGGCCCATCCGGGAACTGCTTTTTGATGAATTTGTGCTGACCCTGGCCTACTGAAATTACCAACTTCCTAGTTGGTTCTGGGTTCATCCTTACATCTGCCGTTATATCAAAGCATCGTATGAAGATCTTACGAAGATCGCTTTATTTCCCGTTTTCATTAGGACATTTTGCCAACGACATCGTGCCCTGTTCGGTAGTCGTTCTGGCACCAGCAATCGCGTTGGAAATGGACCTGAATCCTATGGAAGTCGGGCTTTTGCTGACCCTTCACAGCCTTGGAAGTGCTTTCGGGTATTTGCCTTCAGGATTACTTGCAGATTCCATCAGGAATCGAGGGAATTTCCTGATGACAACCTTTTGGTGGGTTGGATTGGGTTATCTACTTGCTTCATGGGCGCCAGAATTCTGGTCACTGGCTCTGCTTTTTGCACTGGCAGGATGTGGTGATGCAGCCTGGCATCCTATGGCAACTGCCATTCTGGTTCAGTCTGAACCTCAAAACCGGGGTCAAGCCCTGGGGCTTCATGCGATAGGCGGCACCCTTTCCGCCGTAGTAGGCCCAGTCATTGTAGGATTCCTACTGGCTTCGATGACCTGGCGTGAAACAATCCACTGGATCGTCCTTCCCCCACTGTTGGCCGGTATACTCTTTTTCCGGATCCGAAATTGGGTCCCAGAACAGACCCCGCTCAAGGCATTTGCAAAAGAGAATTTCCAACATCTTTGGAGAAACTGGGCTCAAAAAAGGGGAATACTGATCATTTCCCTGATCAGCAGTTACCATATGTCGCTCGTTGCATTGATGAGCATGATTCCTCTCTACCTCAGAGAATTTCACGGATTGAGTTCCAGTATGACTGGTCTGGCTTTTGGGATGATGGTACTTTTTGGAGCATTCCTGCAACCTCTGATGGGAAGGTTATCAGACCAGGCTGGGAGACGAAGGGTGATCGTTTTCGGCATCGCTACATCAGCTGCCTGCGCATTCACCATACCGGTTCTGGAAAAAAGTGGGCTGCTGTTGATCATCATCCTGGTAATGTTGGTTGGAGTCGGGGTGTTGGAAGGGATCCGCTCTTCTGTCCTGGCCGCTGCGGTCGAATTCACAGGCAGCCGTGAGGGGACCACCCTTGGATTTGCGTTCACATTGATGGACGGGCTAGGAGCCTTTGGCGCCTTGCTCGCTGGCTGGGCAGCCGGCATCCAGTTCAGTCATGCATTCCTGCTTGCTGGCTCCCTTTCAACTTTATCGCTAATCCTATGCTTTTCGGTTTCATTTCGTTCCGACCGTGTTGTTCCCGCCGCCTGAAGAATAAGTTTTGATGAAGCAAGAAGTCCTTTTACATAAATCAGTCCAGACACAAAAGTCTTACCTTGAAATGCAATTTAACATTTCAAGGGATCTGATCAGGCTTCATCAGGGGCTTCAGCAAATTATAGGAAAACCAGGAAATGGGGTCTACTTCAAAACCTGCAAACAACTTTCTGAACATCAACTTCGTCTTCAGCAGATTGAAGAACGTTTTCTCAGCCTTCAACAGGATGTTATTTCATATATATCAGTTAGATACCATGGTTCGCCCAAGACATCAAAATCGATTTCTTTCCTGAGATCTGAAGCAGAGAAAAAAAGTTTTCTCGATAAGAAGCTTTCCGTTCCTCCCATTTCCTCTTCAGAAAAAACCACTTCAGTAGAAACTGATAAAACATTCTTACCGTCTTCCAGACCACTCCCGCTTCCGCTTCGGAAAGCTCAGGAGATTATTGAACCGGTATCGCAACAGGACTTAGAGTCGAAATCAAAGAAGGA
>Ga0208411_1002261_pt1 | contig 11879 bp, 9 predicted proteins | sample ETN01SmetaG_4_FD_185793 | JGI IMG/M metagenome (GOLD analysis project Ga0208411, IMG submission 185793) | Marine microbial and viral communities from oxygen minimum zone, Eastern Pacific Ocean - ETNP2014F12-01SV261 (SPAdes) (version 2) | ecosystem: Environmental > Aquatic > Marine > Oceanic ...
ATGGTCAATAATATAATGAGAACCAACAACTATATTTTTTCCAATGAAGTTGACAGTATCACAATATACCCCTTGAGCCACCAAGACCGTATCACCATTATTGGCAGCATCTATGCCTGCTTGGATAGTTGCAAAAGGATTAGCTTCAGAACCGTCACCAGTTGAATCTGAACCTGTAGTGGCTACGTGCCAGACAATGATTGATTCCTGTTCACAATTGGTGTTGTCTTGTACTCCTACATAGTTTTCAATACACGATGGAAATGGGGGACAGAGTTCGTTTTCAGAAATATTGAAATTATCAGGATTGCTCCAATTTATATCCAAATTACAAATACTTGATGGAATTTCTCCTGATAATTGATTATGAACCAAATTCAACCAAATTAAGTTCGTTAAATTACCAATTTCAGATGGGATTTCTTCTGTCAACTGGTTGTATTCTAAATGCAGAAAAGTTAAACTCACTAGATTTCCAATTTCAGGTGGGATTTCCCCTGTAATTTGATTTCCACCCAACTCTAACTCATTTAGATTAGTTAGGTTGCCAATTTCAGGAGGAATGCTCTCCATAAGCTGGTTGCCAGCCAAATCCAAAATAGTCAGATTTGTCAGATAACTAATTTCTGGTTGGATTATCCCTGTGAGTTGGTTCCCACCGAAATCCAAATTCGTCAAATTTGTTAAATAACCAACCTCAGGAGGAATTCCTCCAGTTAGTTGGTTCTCCTTTAAACTCAAATAAATTAAATTAACGAGATTACCTATCTCGGGAGGGATTTCTCCCGTTAGTCCACTATATGATAGATCCAGTTCGGTTGTATTCTCAATTGAGTAACATTCACTCCATAATTCTACTCCTTCAGTACCATCAGCAGATGTACAACCACCTTGATTTAGTAAACTTAAGATTAAAGAATCCAAATTTTGAGGTAGTCCACTAGTTATGTTTTGTTGAAGAACGATATTTCCATCTATATCGAGCAAGAATAAGTCTCTTTGAGAAGCACTCCATTCAGTCCAAGTAGAAAATGGAGATGGATCTGCGCAAACAGGAGCATCATTTTCATTTGTCCAATTCTCCACATAGTCTATTTGTGTTTCCATACCGATACCAATTAATTCAACTGGATAATTTTCTGCTTTTAGATCATCGTATAAATCATTCAACTGCCCGAACCGAGCAGTGCACGTTCCTCAGGTAAAATGACCAAAATAATGTAGAGTTATGTTACCTTCAAAAAATGAAGTCCCAACATTATTTCCATAATATTCTGATGTAGGATTGATATCTTCCAGCGAATAATCATACTGTCCAAGTATGATGGATGTAATAAATAAAACTGTAATTTTTTTCATTCTTAAAAATACAATAGACATATAAATAATATATATCCAATTTGCATATTTTAAGTAGGGTGCTACTACCGATACCCATCCTCCCACAAACAAAAAACCCCACTAATGTGGGGCTTGAATTTTTTGCTCGTCGTCATGGTAGGGTCGGAGATATTTTCCCAAATGACGGGTCGCGGGTACCGAAGGTACAGGGCGGAGTAAATGGGTATTTATCGGTTATGTAGTAGCCATAATCTCCATTAACGTCATAGGCCCCATTACACTCATCAAGATTTCCTGTACCAGCGAAATACCAGTCCTCTTCATAACGCCCCATTTCGAGGCCAAAGTCGCTGGCGAAGTCATCAGGATTATTCTCGATGTCCCAAGGAGTGGGCGGGGTGCCGTGCAAGGCAGTGGCTATCGGTGTACGCGAGTTGGTCGTATAGGTTTCGTAACCAGATTCGGCCTTTACCAGTTGGTTGTTTGCATCAATGAACCAATGCCCATAGATCGGAAAACCATCTGGCGCGAATCCGATAACAGGGGATCCGTCACCATTGGAAGGCGGTTGTGTTTGATCGGTATCTTCCTGCAATGGGTGAGTTAACGCATGGTAGTGGTAGGTGCCTCTGTATCCGTGTGCGAAATAGCTGTCAAAAATGGCAGCCATATTTTCTGCGCCATGATGCCAGATCGTATACGCCGGTAACTCAAACCATGAATTTTGTGGACCGCATCCCGAAGTATTGCCGGCCTCATTCGACTGTAGAGATTGTGGTCCCGTGGTCACTCCCGGGTTGTAGCAAAAACCGGAGTCCATCATGATGCCAACGCCATTCAATAGAATACCGTCCATGTCGTAGGTGGGTGGATTTCTCGGTGTATCCGTAGGCGTATTGGTCCGGATTGGGTCCACAGGAACATAGGTGACCTCAATGTCGGAATGGTCGATCGCATTTATCCATCCACCACCGCCGGGCCCAGTGACCGCCACGCCAAAATCATGATTCGGAATCATGTTCGATATTATTCTGCAATGGGTCGCAAGCTCCGGATCGTTGGTCATCGTCACGTTGTCATAGTCGTAGGCGCTGGCATTCCAGTTGTTCGCAATGACCAAATCGATATACACGTCGCTGACAGCGTTGCTGATGCCATTCGATAGGTCCGAAATCAGATTCGATCCGTAGTCACCATCGTTTTCGTCCGTCGCATAGCATCTGCAGTCCGGATTTCTGTTTACAAGTACCGCATCGAAAAATTGCCCATTCATATCTGGATTGCTGGTGTATGGTGAGTTCTCAATCGTTAAAGTAATTGGGTCACTATCAGTAACATTTCCACTGGTATCATATGACCTAACTGTAATTACATATGAGCCATTTTCATAAAGGGTTGTATTCCATTCAAGGGAATATGGTTCGGTAGTGTCTGTAATTGAGGTAGCAACACCATTTATCCATAATTCAACTTTTTCTATTGATTCATTATCTGTAGAAATACAATTTATTGAAACCATATCTGATACTGAACCTTCTGCAATGAATGTTATAGTTATGTTGGGTGGTGTTGTATCATATTCACAACTTTCATCATCGAAAGTCGCAGTGCTATTGTAATTCGTTGCTGTGCTATCTGTACAACCGCAAATATTATCGCCACCAGCAACGCCCGCACAGTCTTCAGGCTCGTCCTCTTCGCAAGACCAAAAAGCCAGCCCAATAAATAGTAGTAATGATATATACCTAATCATAACCAAATCTACCCATCCTCCCACAAACAAAAACCCCCGGGTGACCGGGACTTGATTATTAGTGGTGATAATTAATGATGTTTTCTATTAATTATGTTGGTGATTTCCATTGGTTTTGGCAATCGACCAATTAATTTTATTTTATTATAAATCTTTTTTTTATTCAAATAAACAGTGAATTGTCCAGTTTTACCCTCAATTAGTTCAATGCCTATCTCTTTGAAATTTGTTTTTAATTCTTCCTCTAACCTAGAGGCTTCACTATTAAATCAGCTTGTTCAATAATATATTTTTACATTATTCATAAATTAATCTACTATTATCTCCACAAACAAAAAACCACCGTCAATTCTTTTATTAGCTATTTATAGGACACAGAAAGATAAGTTTATTTAATTTTCTCCCACCAATTCTCTGAATGGAATTTTTTCTCACTGTAAACAAATTCTCCTATCCGGGGGGTAACTAAATCAATTTGTGATTTTCTGGCAGCCTCAAGTATTAATTTGATGGGTTCATTCCAATCATGGTAGGCTAAATTGAAGGTTCCCCAATGAACAGGAAACATTCGTTTAGCCTGAACCTCAATATGAGCCTGTACAGCATGTTGAGGGTCCATGTGTATATCGAGCCATGAATCTCCCGGTCCATAGGCTCCGATTTTTATAAAACTCATATCGAAAGGTCCGAAACGTTCCCCAATTTCTTTAAAGTGTTTTGAATATCCAGTATCTCCACTGTAGTAAAAACTATGTTTTGGCCCAATTACAGTCCAAGATGACCAAAGGGTCGCCTTATAATCAGTAAGCCCTCGTCCAGAATAATGTCGATTGGGAGTACAAATAATCCTAATCTTGCCAACCATTTGATCTTGCCACCATTCCAACTCATGAATTTGTTTTTTAGATACACCCCACTTTTCTAAATGGGCCCCAATTCCCAAGGGAACAAAAAATATGGTCTCATTTTTCGATAGGTGAGTAATCGTTTCCATATCTAAATGATCGTAATGATCATGCGAGATTACTACTGCATCGATCTTGGGTAGATCTTGAAGGGTAATCGGGGGTGGATGAAAACGTTTTGGGCCAAAATCAAAAGGAGATGCATAATCGGAAAACACAGGATCAATCAGTATACGAATACCATCAATTTCTACATAGACGCTTGCATGACCAATCCAAAACGCTCGGAGAGTTGATGAGTTTAATATCTTTAAGGACGAATTTAATACGGAAATGACTGGTATTTTAGAAGGTGGAATCCGGATTTCATCATAGAAAAACATTTTTGTAATATATGATCCAATTTCAGAAAAATTAAATGGAGATTGGGGTTCCACGTTTGTAAATCTTCCATCTTTGTATTGTTGATTTTCCTGTACACGTTTTAGTCGTTCTCCAGAGATATTTCCTCCAAAAGTGGGAAGAGACAGAACAAAAAAAACAATGATCCCTAAAACGATCAAAACCAGAAAGGAAATCCACCATAATTTTTTACTTTTCAACTTCATGTCAAATTCTTGAGTGAAACTGAAAGGCTAAACCATAATATATATACTTTTTTCATGGCAAGTCCAAATCTACCCATCCTCACACAAACAAAAAACCGCGGGTGACCGGGGTTATGAAGTGATACGATTAATCAAAACTTGAATAATGTCTTTCGGATAATTCTATAAATAAATTTTACAGTGGATACGATTATAGTTTGTTTAATAATTGGATTTGAATAAAAATATTTTGCCCTTTTCAATATGACTGATAACTGGGATTTGTTGATCTTTATAAAAGTATATATATACCATGATAACCAAATCAATACTACAATTACGGCAATTCGTATATACATCAATTAAAGTTAAGAATGCTCATACAAACAAAACCCCCACGAATGTGGGGCTTTATGATTAATAGTTCAGTTAGAGAAGACTATTGTGGTGGCTTCATCTCATTGAGTGTAAAAAATTCGTGATATTCAACATATGGTTCCACCATTTTTTGAAATTCTGGGTTAGATGCTCGTTCTATCATCGCAGACATATCAACATTTTTCATAATTAGGATTGCCGTATTATCATTAGCCTTCCCGTATAGGATATTACCATTATTTACCTGCTCCTGATTATCTTCATGAGAAAGAAACAAATTTTCCCATGCTTCATAATCACTTTTTAAATGGGCAATTGCTGCCATATTTACCTGTTCCATGTTTTTATCCTCTATTTTTTATTGTACAGATTAAAAGTAATCTAGATTATTAATTTTTTCTTTGCCAACCAAATCTACCCATCCACCCATTTGGGCATTTAGAAGCACTTCATTTTCAGTTTAAAATAAATTTTATTTATTGCTCTAAATTCCATTTTATCCACTACTTGCCCAATGATTTATTCATTTTGTTATGAGCTTCTATATTTTATTAACAACAGCTTTTAATTCAGCCTCAAGTTGCCAATATTCAGGAATATCATCGCAATTGTCATATCGATATGCAAATTTAATCAAACCAGATTTATCAATAATAAATTCGCCTGGAAGAAGCCAAGGATTGTCAACAAGAGCCCTCTGAGTACCATTTCTATCCTTTTGTAGTTTTTCCCCAATACTATAATCAATATCCGCAGTTCCTAATATTTGAGGACCATTGCCATCCAATAAATCATAGGCTCTATATACCTGATAATTTGGGTCACTCAATAAAGTTCCTTTTAGTCCTTGCTCTTTAGCATAAAATGTAGCTCTTTCAGGTTCTGCCTGTGTTATGATAATTACTTGAACTCCCATTTTAGTTATCGAATCATATTGTTTTCGAATTTCATCTGCTCTTGCAAAACCACAACCGCAACCTGTATGTCTCCAAAAAATAAGCAGCATTGGTTTTTCACTCCATAAATCGCTCAGCTTTATTAGATTATTGGACGAGTTTTCTAATTCAAAATCAGGTGCTTTATCTCCCTCTTGTAATGGCATTTTATCCCATACAATTTTTGTTGGTCCTTCATTCCATATTTTCAGCCATTCTGCTTCTGCTTGTTGAGTTTGTGCCTTAACAATTTCAGGCATTGGACGTACAATCCTTGTGGAATCCACTGTTGATTGTGCGTTTAATGTATTATTAATCAAGACAAACATTAATGTTGTTAAAAATACAATGGAATATTTAAAACTGAATCTTGGGTTTCTTCTAATATTGTTTTTTATTTTTCTCATTTATTATTAATCCTGTTGGTTGTTTTTATTGCTCATAACTCGTTATATGTGGAATAAAGTTCCTGTTTAGATGGTTATATTTCCGGATAAAAGGAGCTTTTGTTTTCGCTTATCATACTTATTCAAATTTAATAAAATAGTGTCTAATGGATTCTGAATATCCAGAAAATCATTTATTGCGACATGGGTATAAATCATCATGATTAATGGTTTGACATGTTTCTCTAATGCCTAGCTCTAATCTATGTAGTTGGCTATAAGTAATAACAAAACCTACGCATAGCCAAATCTACCTATCCTCCCACAAACAAAAAACCCATGGTTCTCGAGTTGAAAATCTTATACAAAAACGTAAGAATCATCATTTCATTTTGATATTATTTCTTACATAATATTTTGAAAAGCACATATAGTCTAAACTGTATTTTCCCGGACCGCTTAAGATTAGAACTAAACATAATATACAATACAAAATCGCTAACTCTGGAAACTCATTATCAATTAGATGATTTATTGATGCAACAAGCATAGTTGTGAAAAGTAAAACTGAAGCAGAACGGGTAAATAATCCAAATACAATTAATAGTGCACCAATAGATTCTGAAAATGATGCCATGAAACCGAAAAACGAACTTAAAAATTGAAAGCCTATTAAATCAGTGAGGGCACTCCCTAACCTATCCCATTTTGTCATCCCTGCAGTGATTTTATTTATACCATGATTTATAAACATTATTAGTCCAAAAACAACTCTCAACAATAAAAGACTATATTCGTTTTTATTATAATTACTTATAAAAAATATTAGATGCTTAACCATTCATAAATCTACCCATCCTCCCACAAACAAAAAACCCCACGAATGTGGGGTTTTTTGTTTAATTGTTAGTCCTATTTTAAAAGCACCATCTTCTTGGCTTACCTGAAATCTCTTGCCTATATCATGTAAAGGTAAGTACCCGATGATAGGAGTGAGCCATTATCATTGGTCAATCAACGAAAACACTTGCTATGTTACCGAGAACATAGCCGTATAAAACAGTCAATTGAGCAGCACCCAACCCACTTATGAAAGTGGAGATACTATAATCACCGATATTTGTCATACTGGATGTCATTAATACTAACCCAACAATTAACCCAAGCCATCCTGCTAAAATGAATTCATTTTTTAAGGATTTCCCTAATTCTCCATCTTTAAATTGATGTTTTTTCATATATGTCAAGGCCCCTCCAACACCTACTACAAAACCAAATGCAGGTGCGCTTATAAAACTCATAATATTTGCACTTACACCATCTTGAGATATTGCAAATACTATTGCTAAAATAATGAAGCCAAGGACACCAATTGCACCCAAAGAACGGTTATCCATAATCATCTCCTTTTCTATTATATATAAATTTACCCATCCTCCCACAAACAAAAAACTCCACGAATGTGGGGCTTTCTTTAATTGTCGATAAATAGAATACTAATTAAAAATATCTTCTATTGAAAGTGACTCACTTGGAAGTACATAGTTGATATCTAATGGATATGATTGGAGGCTTTGATAAAAATCATCTACTGAAATACCAAAAACATCAACAAAATGATTTTGCCAGTTTGAATTTTTTACTTCTGTGAGCATAAAGTCTTCATAGATCATCCTAAATGCTACTTCTTCACTGTATCCTAAGTTTATCAACTCTTTTGCTAATACTAAAGTAATGAAAACGGAAGACCCATAATTAATTTCGATATTATTACTTTCATAACTTTCAAAAATACTCGGATTTGTATGTACCATCTCATTAATATTATTTTGGGCATTCATAAAATAATTATAGTCATAGTAGTTTTGAATATAAAGAGATTCAAAAGATGCAGCGGTTCCCTCTAAAAGCCACTTAATACTAAAACCATTCGGGTCATAATTACCATTAGGCAGATTCATCGGCTGATTTACGCTGAGTTGATATATATGAAAGTATTCATGTGCTATGACTGAATAACGATGAAGGCTATTCCATTCAAACTCCATCTCATAAATCTCAAGTACCATTATCTTGTTTTCGGGTGGACCTCCAACATAAGCACCACCACCTATGCCGGGATAAGGGTCTTCAAAATTACTATTCCATGCATAGATATTTATATGATCAAAAACATTTTCATAAGATGGAATAATGGTCAATAAATTATCCATGATGGCATAAAACTCAGTTACCCAATCACTTGGTAAACTTTCATGAATATTATATGTAATTTCAATTGGCAGTATGCAACTACCATCATCATAGGTTGCATCTGAATCATAATTGGAAGCAGTAACATCTGTGCATCCACATATATTTACGCCGCCCCATTGTCCGGAGCAATCCTCAACGCAGTCATTGGTTAGGTCATGATCACATATGCCACAGTCATCTTCGTAAGCAGAGCCACCTTCAATTCCTAAGCAATCTTCCGGTTCAGTAATCTCTTCACAACTCCAATGTACTAATCCAATGAATAGTAATAATGCTAAATAATTACGCATCTCCAAATCTACCCTTCCCCCCACAAACAAAAAACCCCGGGTGACCGGGGCTTGATGTTGTGAAATCTATTTTAAGAGTACCATCTTCTTGGTTTTTCTGAACTCTCCCGCCTGTATCATGTACAGGTAAAGACCTGCACTAACTGGCAGACCTGCATCATTGGTATTTTACCACCAACCAATAATTTTCCACCAAATTGATCCCACACCAAGCCAAACAACCATGTGATAAATAGAAACCAGGAATCCAACTTTAAACCAGGTCATTGGCTGTACATACCCGTTTCCATAATAGATTATTACCGGACCCGTGGAATAATTTGTCAAACAACCGCAAAGGTTGGAAAAATAAGCGATAATTCCTACGATAAGGAATGGGTTCAAATCCATCCCAGATGCAACCATGAAAATAGCGCCTACCAAAGCGGCAATATGAGCCGTGAGCATTGAAAAGAAATACATGGAATAAAAATAAATTATGGCAAGAGATAGAAAGAGGAAACCTGGGGAAATTCCTGTGAGAATCTGTTGGATACTTTCTGCAAACCAAGAAATAAAACCGAGATCCTTGAGACTGGTTGCAAGTGTCAGCAAGCCGCCTAACCAGATAAGCGTATCCCATGCCTTGTGGTTTTTCACCATTTGATCCCATGATATAGTATTTAAAAGAAGGATGGTAATAAGTCCCAAGAGGGCTACAGTTGTGGTTCCCCAGCCGTGGAAGGGTTTAGTTGACCAGAGGAAAAGCATTATCCCCAGGGTTGATGCGGTAAATGTCTCCGAGCGAGTCCAAGGACCTAAAGCCTTGATGTCGTTTTTTATTTTGTCCCGAATTGGCTGAATAGACTTAATTGTTGGAGGAGATAGGTATCTTATCAAGACAGGAAGGCCAGCAAGTCCAGCCAACCCGGGAACAATACTTCCTAATGCCCAATTCAGCCAATCAAATTCAATTTGGAAAACATCAAGTGCTGCTTTTGAAACCAAAGGGTTGGCTGCCATTCCTGTAAGAAACATTGCTGCAGTGATCAGATTTGCATGCGCTCCGACAAGATGAAGGTATTGCCCTGCTTTCTCGGATGATTGGGTTGGAGTAGAACCCAATGTCCGTGACATAGAATCCACAATTGGAGCAAGAATTCCTCCGCCCCGGGCTGTATTTGAAGGGACCAGCGGTCCCAATATCAATTCTGCAGAACAAAGAGCATATCCCAATCCCGTTATAGACCTGCCAAGAGCATGAATGCAAAGCAATGATATTCGTCTGCCTAAACCTGTATCAATTACCACGCCTGCTATCAGGAAAGCAATAACAACAAGCCATGTGACCGAGTCGCTGTAGCCCTTCAATGCATCTTTCAGTGAGATTAATCCTACCATTACAGAAAAGGACAAACCTGTCAAAACACTTATTGCCATGGGCACAGCCCGCACTATAAGGGAAATAATGACTGAAATAAATACAACAAATATCTGATACCCGTTTTCCTCCAAGCCTGAAGGCGGTCCAGCCAACCATAGGACCATTCCTACAATGATTGGATATATATATTTCAAATTCTTGTTATCCATAATTAAATCTACCCATCCTCCCACAAACAAAAAACCCCGGGTGACCGGGGCTTGATGTTGTAAAAATCTATTTTAGCAGTACCATCTTCTTAGTCTGTCTGAAATCACCTGCCTGTATGGTATATAGGTACAGCCCTGCTGATACTGGTGAACCTTTTGCACTAAAAAGAAATAAAGAGCATATATATTTTATAATCTCTATTAAGACTCTTCTTCAATGATTTCATCATAATATAATTCTGAATCGGTTTTAATGATTGTACCACCCAATGTTCCAATTATGAATCCATTATCAGATGTCTTATTAATATCAAATCCGCCATTTCCATTGGTATATATTGTGGTTGTATCCTCCATTGAACCCCATTTATGAACCCACGATCCCTTGTTTTTATGTTCTGCGGTCCAAGCAATACCACCACTAGATGTTGTTGTTATGGAAAAATGAGGAATCCTTTCCATAAATTTCAGGCCTGACCATGATTTTTCTTCAACCTTTTCACCATTTTCGTCAACCTTTATATAAAGAACCTTTGCAACAGAACCACAGGTATTAATATTATAATTATGGAGGCACATGTCACCTATCATTGCATATCCACCATTTTCAATGGCCACAACATCATCTGCTTTCTCCATATAAGGGCCGCCATAAGTCTTTTCCCATATCAATCCACCGTTCTTTTTCAATTTCAATATCCAAAAATCCTTATAGTACATAAAGTTAAATGCACAATCATATAATTGATTACCGTGGCTTTTTTCACCGACTACGATTAACATTCCATCATTAGACTCTGTTATCGACCTAAAAATATCATCCTCACAATTTGTCCCAAAATATTTTTGGGTTAAGATATTTCCTTGCGGACTAAATTTAACAAATTTTGCCTGCCCGCCACTGGGACCTCCAACGGCATAATAATTTCCATTGCTATGCTGAATTACATCTTCATAGTTCGGATATTGACCGACTTCACCGTTTTTCCATTCTTCAACACCATTTGAATCGGCTTTTACGATTCCTTCCCAGCTCGCATATAGATAGCCACCATCGTTGGTTTGGATGACTGCTCTAGTTAAACCAAAATCTCCTAAGCTGTATGTATTTTGCCACTCTTCATTACCGTACTTATCTAGTTTCAGTAGCCAAGCCTTCCCACCTTGACCTCCAGCTATGATATACCCTTCGTCTTTCGTCTGTCTAACTGCACTTTTTGCATTTCCAATGTTTTTTTCGAATGTAATGATGGGGTCTGGATTACCTTCTGATGAATTTTGATTTTCTTCACATCCCCATAAACTTAGTACAATAAATGGTAGAAATAATATATACCTAATCATATCAAAATCTACCCATCCTCCCACAAACAAAAAACCCCGGGTGACCGGGGCTTGAAGGTTAATCGCAGTTAGATATGTCCTGCTGTCCTGTTCTATTATCAAGACAGGACGGATATGGTGGACAAAATTTGT
>Ga0208411_1002263_pt1 | contig 11871 bp, 9 predicted proteins | sample ETN01SmetaG_4_FD_185793 | JGI IMG/M metagenome (GOLD analysis project Ga0208411, IMG submission 185793) | Marine microbial and viral communities from oxygen minimum zone, Eastern Pacific Ocean - ETNP2014F12-01SV261 (SPAdes) (version 2) | ecosystem: Environmental > Aquatic > Marine > Oceanic ...
CCGCTCGCACAGTCCTCATCATCAGATTAGTCAGGCTTTGCTCACCGACGCTCTTGTCGCCGAATCCGCTGTAAATCTCTGACATTCTGGTCTTGAATCGAACCAGTCTCTCATCGGAGGGCCGCTCATCCGCAAGTCCGAGAAGCGCTTCGAAAGCAGAATCAAGGTCATTCTTCGAAAGCCCCTCGAAGAACTCGAACAGAGGTAAGCTGACGCTCCGAGGGGCCTCGCAAATCGCACCGTTGTCGATGAAAACGAAATTGCCCGCACTGTCAACAATGCAGTTCCCAGGATGGAGATCCCCATGGAAGGTTCCCACGCCGAACATGTACGCACCGTGGATTCTGAACAGCTCAACCAGATTGTCCCAAGGAAGGCTCTTGTCTTCTATGCACTCCTCGAGAGTCTTTCCTTCCACGAACTCGGAAACTAGTACGTGTTCGTTGGAAATCTCGGGGTAGTACTTCGGTAATCTAAGGCGAGGCATGGGAAAATCATCAGATAGGCTTTGTTGGATTGATTTCAACTCAGAACCACCCCTAATCTCATTCCGCAGGTCAAGCTCCTTCGTCGTGTAGTCCTCGACGTGCCTCAGCAAAGCCATTGGGTTACCCACCCTCCTCAGCTTTGGGGAGAGAGCAATTGCTACCTTCATCATTCGTATCATCCTCTTGACATCTTTCTGGAAATTCTTCTTGTGGTCGGCCTTGACCACTTTCACGACTACGTCCTCTCCAGTGGTCAGAGTCGCTCTATGGACCTGCCCGACCGAAGCCGCAGCGAGTGGCTTCTCATCGAACCAAGATATCGACTTGTGAAACGATTCAGGCGCTCTTTCTTCCAAAATCTTCCTGACGTCCTCACTTGGTATTGTCGCTGCGTTCCTGTACATCTTCTGGAGATTCCGGCACTTCTCGATGCTCAGCATATCCGGCCTAAGTGCGAAAATCTGAGTCAGTTTGACGGCCAATAGGCCTTGCCTTTGAATCCAATCAAGATCCGCTGGCCCATCCTTCCGAATCTCTCTGTAGAATCTGAGGAACGTCAGGAGTCGCACGTCACTTCCAAAACGTCCCCTATTTCAAATTCTGTTTCCTAATCGTTCAGAATTTCCACCAACCGGGAAGTACCGCCATCCAACTCGCACTCCCATATCGTGTGAACCCTCCATCCGATCTCCTGCAGTGACATCTCCTTCTTCTTGTCCCTCTCGACGTTCTTCTCGAACTTCTGACTCCAATAGTCGACGTTAGATTGGGGAAGTCCCAGATTGCACTTCGGACACCTGTGCCAGAAGCAGCCGTGGACGAAGATGGCCAGCTTCCTCCCGGGGAAAGAAATGTCTGGCCTGCATATGTATCGACCCTTCTTTCCATTGATTCTCCAATGGAGACGGTAACCTGGAAAACCAGCGCTGCGCAGGAGCCTTCTAACGATTAATTCAGGCTTGGTATTCGTAGACTTGTTTGCGACCATGACATTGTGAACCGCAGGAGAAGATGCTCTGGGCACCTCCTTTGGACCATCACTCATCTTCATTGTTCCAATTCAGCATCCATTCGTACGGGTCTTCCATGCGTGAATGCCGCACTAGGCGGAAAATGAACCTTCATGCGATTGAATCAACCTGACGGAGCACTCTAGGGAAGGGGGCCAGATCCACTGACTTCGGCAAGCCACCCCATGGATGAGCGATAGTCGGCTTCGGACTCCAAGTCATCCTCCAGCAGGAGAGCTTGGGCTGCATCCCAGACAGCGGTTAGAGCGGGAACCCAGTCACCCCCCTTGTCACGACTCCCCTCATCGAACCTCCATGCATCCGACTCTGTCCTTTCGTGCACCATCAGCCATGCCCAACCCATCGCCGACTCCAAGTCCCTGCCTTTCCTCGCCATTGATACGGTCGAAGCGACCCCATCCTCAGCAGCCTTCCTGACTAGCCTGTCTGCGAATGAGAGTGGGCCCGGCAGGTCAGCGCTCTCCCAGGGGAGCCTGTCGAGCCTCATTGCCGTGCTAAGCGAGTCGTTCAGTTCCCGAAGGAACGCCCCGAAACCTTGCTTCCTCTTCGCCTGGCGCGAGTGAACCTTCTCAGCCTCGTCCCCTGTCAGGTTGTACATCCCCTCAAGGATAGCCGATCCATAGTCATCCCACAGTGAGACTAGTACCGGGTGGCAAGACGAGTCCTCGAGCCTTAACACTCGGTCCTCGAGGTCAAGGACGACTCCGTCGGACCTCACGTGCAACCCACCCTCTGTGGAGTCGAGGATGTGGGATAACGCCCTGCGCTCGTCCTCGGTTCCACCCATGTGCTTGAGGAACCCATCCCGGTCATCCTCTGCGAACCAGTTGTTTCCAACGACGAATCCGTCGGTAATGGAGTTCAGAATGCTGGCCCTGCATGCTCGAGAAACGACATTGTCCTCCAAGGACATCTTTAGCCACGTGCTGAGGACCTCCCCAACCCTCTCCATCCCCTCTTCTGGCAAGGGCCTGTCATCCGGCCACCCCTCTGGCCCCCACATCCACGAGGCTTCACAGACCTCTCCAAGCTTGTTTGGCGGCATCATGGAGACTGCTATGCTGCGAGCCAAGGGCTCATCCGTCTTAGAGAGAGCCGCTTGGGAGAGGCCGACCTTTGTACCATCGGAGAAGTCCAGCTTTAGCCACCCCTCCGGTGTGTTCGATCCCGAATCGACGATCTCCTCGCTAAGGCCAATCGACCACTTGCACCTGTCTCCCTCGAGATCCACTGAGGTGTTGTCGAGCGTCCAACTCACCCATTCTCCAGGAGGGCGTGGTTCGAATCCGGTGAAGACGAACCCCCCCTCCCATGAGAAGAAGTATTGCCCGGCCTTGGCATGATCGTCCCACACCAGTAGCCTAAGCCTGGGGTGGTTGAAGTTCTGGATCCCAACTAGGTGCCCGGGCCGACCGCTCCCCCTCTTCAGGTAACTCGCGTTTCCGTAGACATCGCTCTTGAACACCGACACGGTGCTCAAATCCTCCTCAGAAGCAGCGACTAGACTTCCAGCGAGCGAGCGAGCGACGTCCCCACCGCCCCTCTTCCCCATTCGCTTCTTGAGCCACCTCACATCGTTCCTCTTTGACGAAACGGCCTCTAACTCCCTCAGGGTGAGGGCCATCGGGTCCTTCGATCCAAAGAGAGAGACCCTGCCAAGCTCTCCGACTATCTCAGGCAGGAATCCCTCTGGGTTGTCAAGGAGCGCATCCAGGTTCTTCTCCAACCTTCTCTGGATTTCCTTTGATGCCTGTTTTATTCCCCTGACCCTCAACCTCTGCCTGCGATTCTTGTCACCGGGGAAACGGACTTCTGCAGGTGGCTTGGCCATGCTATCGAGACTCCGGACACGAGGCTAAGTCTTGAGGTCGTCGGGCCACCTAGGACTCCTTCCTTCTGTGGAAGGCATCCTTCTCGTTGTCACTCATGTTAGAGGGGATAATCAGAGTGTGCACATAGCCTCCCTCGATAACCGAGAGATCCCCCAGAGTACCAGAAGACACCCTCTGCCTGCTAGTCCCAACATCGCTCAGCAGAATCCCATCCCATCCCCTAACGTCTGGTGCGATATCCCCTCTAGATTCCTCTTCCCGCACTCTTTCCGACATTCTTTCGAGGATCGAGACCGCCTGCTGCGGATTCATCGGGGTAGGCAGATCGAAGCCCATTCCAGTCGGGTCAAGATCGAGTAGAACAAGAGTATGCAGGCCGTTTTTTCGATTCGATCCAATCATCTCCAGTGGCGAGGTGGCTAGGTACTCCCCATAGGGGTAAGGCAGGGTCACCTGCCTTCCGAATTTGTAGGACTGCAACCCGGATAGGGATACAGCCAGTGACGTGGCTGACATTCCCGGGACAACCTCGAAACTCACATCCCCCTCCATGCATCTTGCCTCTAGGTCGATGTGAGTGGTTGCCTGCATCGGATCACCCACGACCAACAGTGCCACGGACCTCTCCCGAGCCTCCTCCAGCAGTTTCTCCGGGTCCTCGACGGACGGTCTCATCAGCCTCTCCCAAGCACCCACCTCCCCCTCCAAACGATCCTCTTGGTCCTTTGGAAGAACTGCTGTGTAACCCTCCAGATACCTCTTGCTGCAGCCCTTGGCAATGCTCTTTGCCCTCTCGGTCATATGGCCCAGATCACCCGGTCCGATTCCAATCAGCCAAAGCCCTGGAGGAACTTCCTCGGATGCCATCGTCCACCGCTCATGCTCCACTGCACATCAATCTGATTGCACTCAGAACTTCAGGCGAAACGATCCCTTCTGACCCAATTCGATACCAGAGAAGTACTCGTCTTCTCTCGAGTCGAAGGAGTCCATGGAGTAGATTAGATCCTTGCTGTAAGTCTTGTACAGGTAATTCACCCACAGGAAACCCCTGTTCCCTCCTGCAGAGAGGAAGTCGCCCCCGGAGACCCTCTTAATCTGTCCGAGGACCGCCCCCACATCCTTGGAGAAGCCGAGTACCCCTGTTTCCATCACCACGAAGGATCCGTCCTCGAAATCCTCCCACGCTGACATGTCGTTAATGTCCATCCTGTTGCAGGAATCGCATCCGTAAAGGTCCACAGTCACGTCACCATGCTCGCAGTTAGGGAACATGCTGGACATGAATCGGAAGTAGTTACCACTGCATGGGTCACCTATCACCATCAGCCTCTTGGCCTTCTCCTGGGACATCTCTTTCGCTGCTCTGAAAAGCCTCCTCGTTCGAAGGTAGCGCCCAATCGGGGATATCAGAACGCTCCTGATCACAGTCCTCTAACCTCCGTCATTGTGAAGCGATGATGCCCACCGGCACTTCAACGTGATGCGCCACTTGAGAGTCCCAAATCGCGCGGTCGAGGATGTCCTGGTGGTGCTCAGGGACAGAGGGTGGCTAGCAACAGGGATGAGAGTGATTCCCGACGAAGACGGCGACCACAGGCTTGTCCCCATAGACCCCGGAGCTCCTATTGAAATGACGAGTCCCATAGATGAACATCAGATTGTCCAGCACGAGGGAACCTTGGACGATAGGGTGGACTCCGATTGGTGGAATCACCTAGCATTACTGGTTGACAAGGAAGAGATCGAGGCATTCGGCGAGGACTGGCCCTCTTCCCACGAGTTCATTTCAGACATGATGGTCGTCAGAATAGAGACCAACCTTGAGCCGTATTCCTCTAGGATTGCCGAGGCGAAGCTTCGAGCCCACCCCCACATCAGGCTCGTGCTAAATGACGAGGGCGTCCAAGGAGAGCTAAGGATTCGAAAACTAACTCCCATAGGAGCTAGGTTTGGCGGGGAGATAGTCACAGACAATATCCCTGAATCGGCATGCAGCACCAAGGTGCTAGTTAGGGAGTCGGGCAGATTAATCGCCTGCGATCCAAACAAGGCATACTTCTCCACAAAGCTCCAGTCGGAGAGGCTTGAGACCCTATCTCTGTCCAAGGAGTTACGAGCAGTAATAGGTCGACCGATCAATGTCTGCGACCCCTTTTGCGGCGTCGGGCCGGCCTTAGCAACTCTACTATCCGAGCCGGAACTGGTCAATCACGCCCTTGCTTCCGACCTGAATCCAGAGGCCGTGGCTCTTCTCTTGGATAACCTAAGGAGGTGGGATCGCAGGGACTACCCTCCTGAGCCTTCACCGATCTCAAGAATCTTCGAGGATAGAGTCATCGGGATTGCAGATGCCACCCGGCTTCGTGAACACGATTCGCTGGTTGGGCTTTGGGACTTGGTCATAGTCAACCTCCCCCATCGAACAATCGAATTCCTGCCATCTCTAGTGCCACTTCTCGATATGTCCACTCCTTCTCTGGTCAGGGGGAGGGTGATAGTTTCAGAGAGTGAAATCCTAGATGCCAATGAAGAGATTAAGCGAACCCTACCTAATCTCCTTCAGGACTTCCCCGAGCCATCTCTCAAGATAAAGAGGGATTACAGCAGCACCCTCAGGTTGTGCTCCTTTGAGGCGTGGATTGCGTCCCAGTAGAATAGACGTAGACAAGACTAACGCATGCACCTACCCTCAATGATATCTACTCCAACTATTATTCGCGTTTCTCTCTACTACGGAGAGATGTCCCTATGGGAATCAATTTTCTCAAATCCGAAACGTGGTAATAAGGGAAGAAAAGACTCCTTCCGGTGTCCAAAGATAGCAGCAATAAGCACCTCTAGAAGGGAGACTGAGTGGCGCCCCGACCGGGATTTGAACCCGGGTCGCAGCCTCGACAGGGCTGCATGATAGGCCACTACACCATCGGGGCCGGCCCTCTGTCGAGTTTGCCTCCCTTTTTCAAGGTTTGAGGGGGGCATTATTGATGGCCCAACCGCACTCAGGCTCTCCATGCGAGGCGGCCGAGTAGTCATCGACGTCATCGATAACGGAGGCCAGTGGACACATCGAGAGTGGAGAATGCTACGATATCTAGGCGTGGAAACCCAGATTATTCCAAACAACACGCCTATAGAGGAACTCAGGGAATTAGACGGGCTAATCTTGTCAGGAGGGGCGGCCCGAGTCGGACTTACGGGGGAACTAGGGAATTGTGCTGATTACCTCTCATTGGGGGTCCCCATTCTGGGAATATGCGCAGGGCACCAGTTCATGGCACGTCACTACGGTGGAGATGCGGGCGAGGCCCCCAAGCCCGAATTTGGAGCTGCAACCATTTCCCTAGTAGGTGACGGAGGTCCCCTGTTCAAAGGGACCCCATCGGAACAGACAGTATGGGAGAGTCACAACGACGAGGTTACCGTGACACCCCCAGGCTTCATTGCAGTCGCACAAAGCGAGTCATGCAAGGTCCAAGCAATGCAGAACGAGGATCTGAGTAGATTCGGCCTGCAGTTCCACCCAGAGGTCAATGACACCGAGTTCGGATCAAACATCTTTGAGAACTTCGTCAGGATATGCAAATCTTCCAAATCAACATAGGACAGGTTGAAGAAGGCCCGGCAGGTCGCCGGCTCGGTAGCAATGAAGGGAGATCAGAACATCCTACACAAGTGCAGGAACTGCAACAGGACCGATAAGAGGGCATACAACCCTACATCAGAGGAGCAATGTAGCCATTGCAATTCTCCAATGGACCCCCTCGAGATTCGCTACAAGTGCGTTAACTGCGGCTTCATGGCATGGGCCGAGGCTGGATCGACCGGCAAGTCCTGCCACAAGTGCGGATACCGAATTTTCGTCAAGCCCCGAAAGGATGGAATGTCCAAGGTCCTCAAGGCAGAGTAGCATCGTTGAGTTCAAGGCCCTCCCCTCTCCCATACGTACATGGCGAGTTGGCTCGTGACAGAGGCACCCACTAGGTTCGAAGAACTGGCGGTGCCTGGTTCAGTGAAACAGGCTCTACTGTCGACAAGCACCTCAGCTGTTCCGCCCCATCTGATGATCACTGGTCCAGCCGGTGTAGGCAAGACTGCGTGCTGGAGACTGTTCGCAAGGCAGATACTCGGGCCGGGATGGAAGTCCACCACACACATTCTGCAAGCTCGTGACTTGGTCAGGCAGAGGGGCGCCATGGCTACCTTTGAGGAATTCCTCAGGCCAAGCGGATCCGAGAAGGACACACTCGCAGGTAGGACCAGCCTAGATGCATTCGACAGGGGGATTTCTATTTCAGACCCCGAAGAGGTTGCTCCAGCCGGCTCGGAGGTCGAGGCCAAGGCCGGCACCATTCCGATTAGTCGATTGATTGTAATAGAGGACGCGGACTATTTGGGGCATATCCGTCAGGCATACCTCAGAAGGATGATGGAAACAGTGGGCACCGCCTCTAGGTTTGTTCTGGTCGCTCGAGCCCCATCGCGGATAATCGATGCACTCCGTTCTCGAAGCCAGATGATCCGAATCCCCTCTACTGAGAGAGAAACCATCACTACAACACTTTCTGAGATTGCAGAGAGGAATAACTGCGAACCCGCGGAGGGAGTGTTAGAAGACATAGCATACATCTCAGATGGAAATCTGAAGAAGGCTATCTTCACCCTCGAGATGCTTGAAATCAGGGATCTTGTATCAGACAGGTCATCAGTTCACAAGATGGTCCAAGCATCAACCCTCCAAGCTGGTAGGAGGCTGGTGGAGTTGGCAATCAGGGGCAAGGTAGTAGAATGGAAGTGGGAAAATCACGGAGGTAGGAATAGGAAAGTCCTCTCTGGAGCAATGGCAGAGGTGGACGACCTCATGAACAATCACGGCCTTGATGCAACTGATCTAATTTCACAAATCCACGGTGTCATCGTCGGTAGGAGGCTAAGCGTCCCACAAACACTCAGAGAGGAGATGCTAGACGCACTATCGGAGTGCGATGTAGGATTACAGCGCTCCACATACCCGAGAATCCATTTCGAGAGGTTCTTGCATCGAACGGCAACTGCTGGCAAGCACCACGGCTTGTCGATGTCATGATGGCGGGCGCGGCAGGATTCGAACCCGCGGTCCCCGGCTTAGGAGGCCGGTGCATTATCCAGGCTATGCTACACGCCCGCTCCCGCGAGCACGACCTCTTGAAGAAATGTGCCCCGAAAAAAAACAAGTTTTCCCGTTCTGTTATCCGATGCCATCAAGCGGAGAAAGCACCTCGAGAGAACGTGGCGAGCAACTCTTCGGACCTCCCCAATCCGTATGGCGAAGATGCCACCTTTGGTCAGAAGTCAGAAAGTGCGTTGAACAGAAGAGTACGGATAAGAGACTCTCAACGAGTCCTTTGGACTAGAATTGCTACCATCAGGGGGAGCAGACGAGCAAGGGCCCTCGTCTCCATTCTTGCCATACTTGTCACATCACTATTTGCATCTGGATGGGGCGAAGAATATCTATTGGGGGGAGTCGCCCTCTTCGCAATTCAAGCGACACTCTTCTTCCCCAGTATGTTGGCTTCATCCTTTGCGCAGATGTCTGCAAGGGACAGACTTCAGTTGAAAATAGGCAGCAACCGGTCAATGGAGGCATACCCAGGAGTCGAACGGATTCTGAATACCCTCCACGAGAGAACTCTCAGGGAGAGGACAAGGATTCTTTCTGCGGCTCTTGCCGTGGGGGCCCTCAACTCGGTTGACAACTTCGAGACAGGCAACATCTTGGCATCGATACTCTATGGACTAGCTATTTTCCTAGGGTCTATTTCCATCATCAACACTCTTCAGCTGGAGCGCAGGATTCCAATGACTGACGAGGATTTTCCTCTTCTCTCCATGCATGCACCCACACTCCATCAGAGCACATTGCATCGAGTCCTCTCAGATTTGGTAGTAGCTCATTTGGATCCAGAGACCGCTGGAGCATGGGACGATTGGCTAATCGAATTGGAGAATAAAGTGCGCTCCAACCAGACTCCCGAATCAGCAGTTGAGCATCTACTACGAGTCCTTCACCTCAACCATCTAGGACTATTGGATAATGACAGATTGGTTTCCGAATCCAAACGAGTGTTCCGAGTGGCTGCAATAGACGATTTGAATAACGATCAATCGAAGTTCTGCTATCGAACTCTTCGAAGACTCATGGCTCACACAAGAGCGTGGCAACCCGGTCTTTTCAGACTGATAGACCGACTCGAGGATGCAGCACTAAGGGGGCACTCATCACTAATTGAGAACACATGGAGACTAGATCTGGACATTCCTCCGAGATGTTCTCAGGGCCAGGGCGATTTGTTCGTAATGATTCACAACCATTCGAGAAATTTTTCTCAGATCGAAGTCGATATCATCGCAGCCGACGGGGAACCCCATCACCAGACTCTCAGACTGAACCCTCCTGTTTCCAGACAGCCGAAGAAACCAGCGAAGATAGGAGAGGAGGGAAACGACATCGTCGATGTTCTCGGGAGATTAATCGACAACTCCCTAGTGTTGTGGATCGGTCTGGCATGGCCACATGGGTCAACCGGTTCCAAACCTATTCAAGTCAATCTAAGAGGACCAAATGGGGAGACCGTCTCATCATTCGTGGTTCAGACCACCCTTTCCTCAGGATTCAACCCAGAAGGCGCAACTGAGAAGATGTTGGATGCGGCGGTGGCCGTTAGAAGAATCGCAATTTCAGTAGCCGAGTGACATCTCGGAGGACTACGACAAAGCGTCACGTTCTTGTGATTGGGACCTCTGGCCAGATTGAAAGATGGAGTCCAGAGAAGTTGTGGTAATCGGTTCGGGCCCCGCGGCTCTTCGCGCGGCGATAGCCTGTTCGGATGCGGGGGTTGTCCCCCTTGTCATAGATGAACTCGGAATCGGATCCGGATCCGGCGCACCTCCTGTAGCCGGACTTGCTGCTTCAATTGACGAATTGAACGCAAAATCCCACGCGGAGGACACACTCGCTGCAGGTGGAGAATTTTGCAACGAATCCATCGTATCCAGGACTTGCAATGAGGGCGTTCCAACGCTCGCGGAGTTGGAAAGATGGGGACTGGCTCTCAGGCGAAGGGAGGGCGGGCTACCTCACGCGGCTCCTGCTCCCGGACACCAAGTCCCACGCCTAACAGGCTGTGGCGACTCAACAGTCAGGGAGGTTACTAGAATTCTAGAGGAGCAGGTTATCAAGCGAGGGATCCAGAGGAATGCAGACTATTTGCCCCTCTCTATTGTGTCTGATAACAATCAAGTCAGAGGAATAGTGACTCTGAATATCTCTACAGGGGAAATCGAACCATTTCAGACTAAGGCGGTTATTCTCGCATCCGAAGGCCACCAAGGACTCTGGTCAAACCCGAATGAGGGTTCGGGAACCGGGGCGGCTCTGGCATTATCAGCCGGAATCGAGCTGAGGGGGATGGGAAGCACCCCCAGGCACCCACTAACGCTCAGGGACTGCGGTATCCATATCCCAATGGACGTACTTGGTTCGGGGGGTAGGATAAGGAGAGAAAATGGAGATGACATCGGTCCAGAGGAGGCCCTCGAGGGAGAGCCATGCGTTCTTGATTTGAGAGGAATGGACCCAGACGCGGAGGCCTGGTTCTCCCAAACATCATTGCGAATCAGAGACAGGCTCGGACTAGACCCCACAAGAGACGTGATGCCGTTGTCTCCTGGTGTAGCGTACACCACAGGCGGTGCCCCTTGTGATCACGAGGGCAGGGTAATCTTCGATCAACAAAACACAGGAGATCCGGTAAGCCTCTGGCACACCGGTCTATATGCTGCCGGAAGGAGTGCCAATACTGGAATGCACGGCGACTCTCCTCTACCCGGCAATATCCTGCTGGATGACTTAGTCTCCGGAAAGGCAGCGGGTGTCCACGCTGCTACCTGGGCTCCAACTAACCACTTCGGGGGTTCGACTCAATTAGAACAAGCAGTGCAGGAAGCATCAGACAGAATCACCTTAATCAGGGAAGGGACAGGGATGACAGTCGGCAACTTCGCTTCCAAACTATCTTCTGCAATCTCGACAGGATCGTCCTCGAAGGATGCAGCACTAGCCGAAATCCACAACATCAAGGATTCTGGCATTCGACTCACAGATACTTCGAAAGTCATGAACACTGAGATGGTTGAGGCCCTCAGATTACACGGATTAGCCTCTGTAGCCGAGGCGATAATTACCTCTGGGTGATTCTAGATGGGCGATGACCAAAGCATATTCTCAATGATTATCGAAGGAGAGATCCCTTGTCACAAGGTGTATGAGGACGATTTGGTTTTCGCCTTTCTAGACATCAACCCATTCAGCCCGGGGCACACTCTAGTAGTTCCAAAGGAATCGACTAGAACACTTGACAAGTTGAGCGATGAATCGGCAGAGGCGTTGGGACGTGTTCTCCCTAGGATTTCAAGAGCGATATTGAGAGTAACTGGGGCCGAAGAATTCAACGTCATTCAGAACAACGGCCCAAACGC
>Ga0208411_1002279_pt1 | contig 11783 bp, 8 predicted proteins | sample ETN01SmetaG_4_FD_185793 | JGI IMG/M metagenome (GOLD analysis project Ga0208411, IMG submission 185793) | Marine microbial and viral communities from oxygen minimum zone, Eastern Pacific Ocean - ETNP2014F12-01SV261 (SPAdes) (version 2) | ecosystem: Environmental > Aquatic > Marine > Oceanic ...
CCAAGCAAAGAGGACACCAACCTGTTCATGGCGGACTTGGAATCTGGCATAGATGAAAACGCAGAGTGAATGAGTGACTTAATTGTCAAAAAGCTCCCGCCTCATAGTATCCCTGTAACATGGGAACAGATCTTAATGGCATAAAACAGGTCTTTTTTCCCGTTGTCTTTTCTTTAGGTGACTTCGGACACTCCTTGCCCTGCCCCATTAGTTGTACCATTTTTTAAGTTAGTATTTCCATTTTTGGCTTAATCGAAGTGTTCCATTAGGTGAAACACGGCTCTCCGTTTCTTTGTCGAGCTTAATACTTTCTCTCGGCAACTTTTTTCAATATCGGCTTATCCATGGGTAGGTCAGCTACCAGCTTCCTCAAACGAGTATTTTCTTTCTCGACTTCCTTCAAACGTTTGGCTTGGTCAACGCTCAAACTACCGTATTCTCTACGCCAACGGTAATACGTTTGCTCCGCTACCCCAATCTTCTTGCATATCTGAGGAATCGTACTGTCTTTAGCCTGTAATATCTCTGCTTCCCTTAAATAACCAATAATCTGCTCGGATGAATATCTCTTCCTAGACACCTCCCCCCCCCCTCTAATCAAAAGGTTTTTGACCTAAATCCTAACAAAACGACTGGATCAGTTTTCGGGGGGGGCAGGCCATTGGATCCTCTCAAAGCAAATATCCCGAGCCCAATATTTTAAAGCGAAATTAATTCACAGGGCGCCTTGACAATAAAGGATCACAATCTTATCTATTTTAAAGGAAAAGAGACTAGAAGCCTTTTTCAGGGCTTTCTCCGATAAATTGAAAATATAAATTGTTTAAAAGTCATCTTTAGAAAGGATCAGGCATTATGGGAAAAATAATAGGTATTGACCTCGGAACCACTAATTCAGTGGTTGCGGTAATGGAAGGAAACGAACCCAAGGTAATTCTGAATGAAGAAGGAAGCCGCACTACCCCTTCGGTAGTCGCTTTTACCAAGGAAGGCGAAATCCTCGTTGGGCAAGTCGCTAAACGACAAGCCATAGCTAACCCGGAAAACACCATATTCTCTGTCAAACGCTTCATGGGACGCTCTTTCAACGAAGTGTCTGAGGAAATGAAAATGGTTCCCTATACCGTTGAAAAAGGCAGTAGCAATGAGGTAAAAATCAAGATCGGTGATAAAAATTACAGCCCACCAGAAATCTCTGCGATGATTCTGCAAAAACTTAAAAAGTCTGCAGAAGCCTATCTCGGCGAAACGGTTACGGAAGCAGTTATCACTGTTCCAGCATATTTTAATGACGCGCAACGCCAGGCCACGAAGGACGCTGGAAAAATTGCCGGACTTGATGTTAAGCGTATTATCAATGAACCAACAGCGTCAGCTCTGGCATATGGTCTCGACAAGAAAAAAGATCATATGATAGCAGTTTATGATTTCGGTGGTGGTACTTTCGATATTTCTATCCTTGAAGTGGGTGACAGCGTCGTAGAAGTCAAGGCGACCAACGGCGACACTCACCTGGGTGGAGATAATCTGGATCAACGCATCATCGACTGGCTGGTTGCCGAATTCAAAAAAGACCAGGGAGTCGATTTGTCGAATGACAACATGGCACTGCAAAGGCTCAAAGAGGCGGCAGAAAAAGCCAAAATGGAACTTTCTACCACCACAGAAACGGATGTCAACCTCCCCTTCATCACAGCTGATGCAGGCGGACCAAAACATCTAAACATCAAACTTTCCCGTGCAAAATTCGAGTCAATGGTCGATGACCTGATTGAAAGGTCTAAAAACCCTTGTACGAATGCTCTGAAAGATGCTGGATTGGACGCAAGCAAGATCAACGAAGCGGTTTTAGTTGGTGGTTCCACCCGCGTCCCTAAAGTCGGCGAAGTGGTAAAAGATGTATTCGGTAAGGAACCACACCGGGGAGTTAACCCTGATGAAGTCGTTGCTCTCGGCGCGGCAGTTCAAGCAGGTGTTCTTTCGGGTGATGTGAAAGACATACTGTTACTTGATGTAACACCTTTGTCTCTTGGCATCGAAACACTCGGTGGAGTGACCACTAAGCTGATCGAGCGTAATACAACGATACCAACACGAAAAAGTGAAGTTTTTTCTACCGCGTCTGATAATCAGCCCAGTGTTGAAATTAATGTGCTTCAGGGTGAACGTGAGATGTCAAAAGACAATCGCTCTCTGGGTCAATTTCACCTGGATGGGATTCCTCCTGCTCCGAGAGGCGTTCCTCAAGTTGAAGTCACCTTTGACATTGACGCGAATGGAATCATCAACGTTTCAGCAAAAGACAAAGGAACCAACAAAGAGCAGAAAATCACTATTACTGACTCTACTGGTCTGAGTGATAGCGAGATCGAAGATATGGTCAAAGACGCTGAATCCAATGCCGAAGCAGATAAAGATCGGCGGGAAAAAGTTGACCTGAAAAACCAATTAGACTCGGTGATTTACAGTACCGAGAAAACAATTAAGGAAAATAAAGAGAAGCTTCCCGAGGAAGATGTCAAGGCGGCCGAAGAAGCTGTTGAAGAAGCCAAAAAACACCTTGAGGGTGAATTGGAAGAAATGAAAGCCCAGGTTGAAAAAGTCAACGAGGTTGCCCATAAACTTGCCTCTGCAATGTACGCTCAGTCTCAAAGCGAGCAGGGAGGACAGCCTGAAGGCGGACCAGAAGGCGGACCTCAAGGTTCTGATGAGTCCGGCGGCGGAGACAAATCTTCTGAAGATGATGTCGTTGATGCAGAATTTGAAGACATTTCCAAAAAGTAATATCTCATTAATATTAAATTGTTAAGTCACCCCCTCAGGCAATTAGAGCTTGAGGGGGTTGCCTACGTTTTAACGCCAATCATTCTTAACCAAGTTCAACCGACTTATGACAACTGAAAAAAACACAAAAAAAGAAGACGAACCAAAAATTTCTGTCGTGGACAGGAGACATTGGGTAACCGAGGATGAAGATTCTAACGGTGATAGCAGTCCCAATGATGGCGGAGAAGAACGTCTGCCCAGCTACGTTGAACAATTAAAAAAGGAAGCAGAGGACAAGGACAAACGCCTGCAAGAATATATAGCCGCTTACAAAGATAAAAATTCAGAAAATGATGAGTTTAGAGTTCGACTGCAAAAAGAAAACGAAACGCGGCTCGATCAATTTAAAGCCATCCTTTTTGCAAGACTATTGCCTATTCTTGATAATCTGAAACGAGCCGCTCAATCCGCTTCCCAGTCAAAGGATATAGACTCGCTTGAAAAGGGAATCGATCTGGTAATCAATCAATTTGCCCGTGAACTGAAGGATAACGGAGTTGAAACCGTCCCTTCAGTTGGGAAAAAGTTTGATCCCAAGTCACATGAAGCATTCTTGACCGTAGACACTGAGGATTCGACACAGGATCAAATAGTCATCGAAGAACTTGAGCCGGGATACCGATTTAAAGAAAAATTAATTAAAGCGGCAAAAGTAAAAATTGCCAAGCTGAAAAAATAAGGAATTTTATGTCCCAGCGTGACTATTACCAGGTTCTCAATGTTTCCAGAGATGCTTCCGAATCGGAGCTTAAAAAAGCCTATCGTCAGTTGGCATTAAAATATCATCCGGATAAAAACCCCGGTGACCATGCCGCAGAAGACAAATTTAAGGAAGCCGCAGAAGCCTACGAGGTCTTAAAAGATCCTGAAAAAAGGAAAATTTATGACCAGTTCGGTCATGAAGGCCTTAAGGGAAGAGGATTCAGCGGATTCCAAGGATTCGAGGATATCTTCTCATCCTTCGGCGATGTCTTTCAAGATTTCTTTGGAGGCGGTGGCGGACGCGGCCAGCAAACGGGTGCCGACCTGAGACTGGATGTCAACATTTCTTTTACCGAAGCGGCCTATGGGATAGAACGAAAAGTAGATATCACCAAACATTGCAACTGTAAATCTTGTAACGGTTCAGGCGCAAAACCCGGCACATCACCCAAAGTCTGCTCAACCTGCCGGGGAACAGGTCAGGTGGTAAGAAGCCAGGGGTTTTTCAGCATGGCATCCCCCTGCCACGCTTGCCAGGGACAAGGCCAGGTCATTGAGCACAGATGTAGTGACTGTCATGGCGAGGGACGCGTTCCGGAAAAGAAAACAATAAACGTCACCGTTCCACCTGGAGTGGATGACGGTTCGCGACTTCGTCTGCGTGGCGAAGGTGAAGCTGGGCCTTCTGGGGCACCCCCAGGTGACTTATATGTATTCATTCATGTCGAGGCGCACGATCTGTTTCATCGGGAAGGCTACGACATATTTTGCCGATTAAACCTTTCCTTCTCACAGGCGGCACTGGGAGCTGAAATTGAAGTTCCTCTGCTGGATGATAAAACCAAAATCATTACAGTAAAGGCGGGAACTCAATCAGGTGAAATGATGCGAATTATGGGGGCCGGGATTCCTCACGTTCGTGGACATGGACGTGGCGATCAAATCATTCAAATGACCGTTGAGACTCCAAAAAAACTCAGCAAAAGACAGAAAGAACTCTTTCATGAACTCGCCGAAATCGATGGCAACCCCATCAAGGAACCCCTCAAAGGATTTTTCCAAAAGTTGAAGTTATAATAAGGCTGTCAGTCGCGGTATCCAGCGAGGAACCTTCTTTTTGTACTCTCGGTAGGATTCCCCAAAACGCTTCTCTAGAGCCGGCTCTTCCCAAAGCGGTATCAGAGCCATGCACCCCGCAAAAAAAATCATAAACCATAGCGCTATTCCAGGCGACTTGAAAAAAATCGCTTCACCAGTCAGGACACACCAAACCCCTGTCATCATTGGATTACGCATATATCTATAAAATCCTATTACCACCAGCTTTTTGGGCGGCGCAAAAGGGGCGGGAGTTCCTTCGCCATGATCGGTGAACAAAGAAACAGTCACCCAGCAAATAACAAGTCCGCAAGCAACCAGTACCCCGCCGGAAATTGCAGTAACCACCTCCAACTGGTGCAACTTAAACTTTCCCTCATACCACAAAATGAACGCGGGAATCACTCCCATCACGTTGAGTGGAAAAATAATAAACGCTTTGATCAATGCCGGCGACAAAGTCATAAAGTTTAAAGACACTCTATTAATTTGATAATTTTCGTTCAGATAACTCACAGGCTCTTAATTCATAAGAGCCGCTTATGCTTGTAAATAATTTATCGAGGTGCCGTTAAATGCCCTTTTGTTCAAAGGCTCATACAGCTATTATACTTTCATGCCCACTCAGAAAGATAACCTGCAAAGTGCCATCGGATCTATTATTCAATTGGGAGGATTTGACGAAAGTCAATTGAATCCCCTGCCCTCCTCCGGATCATATGCGCTGATTATCGATGTAGCCAGAAAAATAAATTTAAGACCAGAAAAACCGTGGACCATTGAACCTGGAGTTTACATCTACGCGGGTCGGGCCAGTCGATCACTTCCCGTCCGCCTGGAGCGACATAAAAAACGAGTCAAACCCATCCACTGGCACATTGACCGGATTACTACTCACCAAACTGCCAAAATCATGAACACAATTATTCTGCCTGACCACCCTGAACAAGAGTGCGCTATTATTCGAGCACTCATGAGCACCACTTCATCATCGTTCCCTTTTCGCCGATTTGGTAGCAGTGATTGCAAAGAAGGGTGCCCAGCCCATCTAATAATGATAGCAAACAGTAAAAGGCCACACATTGCCTGAATCTCCTCTATTGCTGTTTAAAATGTGTTCCGCATAAAGACATTTATAAAACTCCGCCATCCAATATTCCTTTTAAATAAACCATTTTATGGCTGTAAACAAAGCTCGACATCAGGGAGTCACAGAAAATGATGAGATAGTAGGGGTGTTATCAGTGAGAGATCTGGTTCACTATTTTGCCAACCCCAGGCTTAGAACCTGGTAGCAAGATAACAAGTAACTGCAAGAGGAACACATTACCTATTAAATAAATTGAATTGCAGGTGTATTATTTAAGAAACTGACTATGGGGGAGGCTTGTGGATTTCATGAGGTACTTGTCAACGCTTCGTGCGGCTTCTCGTCCTTCGGCAATGGCCCAAACCACCAGTGATTGACCGCGAGTCATATCTCCGGCGGTGAAGACGCCATCAACACTGGTCATTTTATTTTCATCACACCACACATTTCCACGACCATCGAGTTTAACATCAAGCTCCTTGATCATACCTTCGTGAACCGGATGCACGAACCCCATGGCAAGTAACACCAGATCAACATCAAGCTCAAACTCAGAACCCGCAATCTCCAGCATTTGAGGGCGACCTGTCCTGGGGTCAGGATCACCAAATTTCACACGGATAGCGTGTACTTTGTTCACCCTGCCATTTTCACCGGTGAACTTTTTGGTGGAAACACAATAGTCTGTCACATCAGCTTTTGATTCCTTGTGGGATGAACTGACACGCATGACCCTGGGCCATTCGGGCCAGGGGTTGGTCATCCCACGTGTTTCAGGAGGTTGCGGCAGTAATTCAAATTGATACACATTCTTTGCTCCCTGGCGGAGGGAGGTACCAAGGCAGTCCGAGCCAGTATCACCTCCTCCAATGATCAAAACATTTTTATCTTTTGCCGTTATAGAAATATCATCAGGGATGGTATCCCCTTCATTACGTTTATTTTGCTGAGGCAGAAAATCCATCGCAAAATGAATACCATCCAAATCACGTCCCTCAACTGGAAGGTCGCGAGACTTCTCTGATCCACCACAAAGCACAACCGCATCAAAGTTATCTCTTATTGTTTCAAGAGGAACATCCACACCAACATTAATCCCGGTACGAAAAATAATTCCTTCATCTTCCATTAACTTGACTCTGCGCTTGACCACTTTCTTATCAAGTTTGAAATGAGGAATCCCGTACATCAGAAGTCCGCCAGCCCGATCAGCCTTCTCATAAACGGTTACCAGGTGCCCTGCCTCATTGAGCTGAGCGGCACAGGCCAAACCAGCGGGACCCGACCCAATAACAGCAACCTGTTTTCCAGTTTTATTTTGCGGCGGTTTTGGCGTTATGTAATTTTTCTCAAATCCATTATCTACAATAGCTTCTTCAATATTACAAATGGTCACTGGCAATTCGTTGATCCCCAGGACACATGCTCCTTCACAGGGTGCGGGACAAACTCGCCCAGTAAATTCTGGAAAGTTATTTGTCTTGAGCAATAGGGCCAGAGCTTCTTTCCACCTACCCCGATAGACCATATCATTCCAGTCCGGGATCATATTCCCCAATGGACACCCGGTATTACTTTGACAGAAAGGGACTCCACAATCCATGCAACGAGCCCCCTGCTCTTTATATTTTTTTTCAGGAAGAGGCGTATAAACCTCCTGATGATCCTTCAACCGTTCATCAACAGGACGGGAAGCAGGTACCTCCCTTTCATACTGCATGAAACCTTTAATAGCACCCATCAAACAACCTCCATTCAGTAGATGCATTAGAAACAACAATCACCTTTTCAAACGGCATGAATATTTTATAAGCGCTCATCATGCGACCTCTTCAAGTTTCTTGAGTTTTCTTTCTTCCAGTACCCGCCGATAATCCCTTGGAAATACCTTGACAAACTGCGGCAAGGTTTCTTCCCATTCATCAAGGATTTTTTTTGCAACAGTACTGTCCGTATACAAATGATGCTCTTGAATCAGTTTCTTCAATAAGTTGATATCGTCATCTTCATCAACAGCTACTAGATCGACTAACTCTTTGTTGCAATGGACATCAAACAGGTTATTACGATTTAACACGTAAGCAATGCCGCCACTCATTCCTGCGGCGAAATTTCTTCCTGTTTCTCCAAGGATAACCGAGACTCCACCCGTCATGTATTCACAACCATGATCGCCAACACCTTCAACCACAGCATGACAGCCACTGTTACGAATGCAAAATCGTTCACCAACCACGCCGCGCAAAAATAATTTTCCCGCGGTCGCGCCATAAAGGATCACGTTCCCCGCAATAATATTATCCTCTGGAACAATGGTAGATTCTGGTGGTGGACGGACAATAATATTTCCGCCTGAGAGTCCTTTGCCGACGTAATCGTTAGCGTCACCAGCCAGGTTGAAAGTAACTCCTCTCGCCAGAAACGCGCCAAAACTCTGGCCCGCTGAGCCTTTAAAATTTATATTAATCGTATCTTCTGGCAATCCTTCTCCACCATACTTTTTGGAGATCTCATAACTGAGCATTGCGCCGACTGCTCTGTGAGTATTTCCTATGTTGATATCCAGATTGATCTTTTCCCCACTCTCCAGCGGCCTGGCACTTTCCTTTATCAATTGGTGGTCAAGGGCATTATCCAGGTCAACACTTAGATCCTGTTTGCAAACATTACGCGTTGCCACAGATGCAGGCATCACTGGCTTATAGAGAATATTTGATACGTCAACACCACTGGATTTCCAATGTTCAATGGCGTTGTCTGCTTCCAGGTAATCAACTCGTCCGATGAGTTCATCGTATTTGCGGATACCGAGTTCGGCCATCACTTCTCGAGCTTCCCTAGCGATGAAGGTAAATAAATTAACTATGTGGTCTGCCGATCCGGAAAATCTATTTCGCAGTACAGGATCTTGTGTAGCGATACCTACAGAGCAGGTGTTCAAGTGACATTTGCGCATCATGATACATCCCATCGTGAGAAGCGCGACGCTAGAAAACCCTATTTCATCGGCCCCCAGAAGCGCACCGATAACAACATCGCGTCCGGTTTTAAACTGCCCATCCACCTGCACGCGAATCCGCCCGCGAAGATCATTCAACACGAGAACCTGCTGAGTTTCCGAAAGTCCCAGTTCCCACGGCAATCCCGCGTGTTTAATAGAGGTTTGAGGCGAAGCCCCGGTACCGCCATCATGCCCACTGATAAGAACGCCTTCCGCTCTCGCTTTGGACACACCCGCCGCGATCGTTCCCACCCCTACCTCGGCCACCAGCTTTACGCTCACATCAGCAGTTGGGTTTGCGTTGTGCAAGTCAAAAATCAATTGTTGCAGGTCTTCGATGGAATAAATATCGTGGTGCGGTGGCGGAGAAATCAAAGTAACTCCTGGAGTGGAGTTTCGGAGCTGTGCGATATACTCAGAAACCTTGTGTCCCGGCAACTGCCCACCCTCGCCCGGTTTGGCGCCCTGTGCAATTTTAATCTGAATTTGATCGGCGTTGGTGAGGTAATAACTATTAACACCAAATCTGCCAGAAGCAACTTGCTTGATACTACTACGACGGGAGTCACCATTTGAATCTGGAGTGTAACGGTCCGGATCTTCTCCGCCCTCTCCCGTATTGCTTTTGCCACCAAGTCTGTTCATGGCAATGGCTATGGTTTCATGTGCTTCCCGTGAAATCGACCCTATAGACATCGCTCCGGTACAAAACCGTTTGGTAATTTCCGAGATCGGCTCAACCTGGTCAATGGGAATCGAATTCCTTTTCTTGAACTTCAATAATCCGCGCAAAGTACAACGCCGGGTATTTTCTTCATCTGCCTGATGGGAAAACTTTTTAAATGTTGAGTAGTTATTGGATCGCGTCGCGTGTTGCAGGAGAGCAATTGATTCAGGATTCATCATGTGCTCCTCTCCGCCTCGTCGCCAATGATAGTTTCCTCCGGCATCGAGGACTGCCGGAACATGATGAACTTTTCCATAAGCAGCTTGGTGACGCTCCAAAGTTTCTCTTGCGATCACATTGAGCGCGGCTCCATTTACTCTCGAAGGCGTACCGGTAAAGTATTTTTCGATAACATCATCTCCCAAACCAACCGCTTCAAAAATTTGCGCTCCCCGATAACTCTGGATAGTGGATATCCCCATCTTCGCAATGATCTTGTATAATCCTTTACGAGTGGATTTAATGAAATTAGAAACGACCACTCCCTGATCAACATCTTTAACAAAAATATCTTCCTTCGCCGTTTCCATAGCCGTTGCATAAGCCAGGTATGGACATATCCCGCCAGCGCCATAACCGATGAGTAACGCAAAATGCATCATTTCCCTCGGCTCACCAGTCTCAATGACCAGTCCCACACGAGTCCTGGTTTTTTCACGCAACAAGTGGTGATGAAGCCCAGAGACTGCCAGCAAGCTGGGTATTGCCGCATGTTCGGCATCCATATCCCGGTCAGAAAGTACAATGATGGTCGCTCCATCCTCAACAGCCCTGGATGAGCTAAGACACAACCGCGCCATCGCTTTTTCAAGCCCTGAATTTCCATCAGCAACGTTAAAGACCGTGGATAGAACAACTGTTTTCATCCCTTGCTGGTCCAGAGCTTTAATTTTAGCCAGTTCTTCACAAGTTAAAATAGGATGTGATAGCTTGAGCTTGCGACAGTGCTCTGGTGATTCCGCAAGCAGGTTTCGCTCTTTGCCCAGGGTGATATCCATACTCATCACCAGTTCTTCCCTGATGGAATCGACCGCCGGATTAGTTACCTGTGCGAACAGTTGTTTGAAATATTGAAACAGTAGTTGAGGGCGTTGAGAGAGTACAGCAAGCGGCGTATCGTTGCCCATGGAACCAGTCGCTTCTTCCCCCCGCGCAATCATTGAAGAAAGAATAAACTTGATATCCTCGGCGGTATAGCCAAACGCGATCTGCCGACTGCGTAATGATTTCGTGTCCACTTCAAAAGATTCGTCAACCGCAGGTAGGTCTTCTATGTTGACCTGATTATCCTTAACCCATTTTGTATAAGGATTCTGCGTAGCGTACCGCTTTTTAATTTCATCGTCTGCGATAATCCTGCCTTCACGAATATCTACAAGAAACATTTTACCCGGCTGTAGCCGCCCCTTGAAAGCGATATTAGCCTCATCAATTGGCAGAACACCCACTTCAGATGCCATCACAACAAGATCGTCTTTGGTAACTATATAGCGGGAAGGCCGCAGACCGTTTCGATCCAGCACCGCGCCAATAACTTCCCCATCTGTGAAAGCGATAGAAGCAGGACCATCCCAGGGTTCCATCATGGAAGCGTGGAATTCATAAAAACCCTTTTTCTCTTCGCTCATAGATTCGTGTCCCGTCCACGGTTCAGGAATCATCATCATCACCGCATGAGGGAGTGCGCGTCCTGTCATAGCGAGCATCTCCAGGGCATGGTCAAAATCTGCCGAGTCACTTCCACCCGGAGCTATGACCGGGAGAACTTTATCCACTTCCGGAAAGAGTTCCGTTTCAAACATAGCCTCCCTGGCCCGCATCCAATTGTGATTACCGCGTACCGTGTTAATCTCACCATTGTGAGCAATAAACCGCATTGGCTGGGCGCGTCCCCAGGAAGGAAAAGTATTGGTGCTGTAGCGTGAATGCACAAGAGACAAAGCGGAGTCGAGTTCAGGATCGTTTAAATCTAAAAAATACGTCTCCAACTGAGTGGACATCAACTGCCCTTTATAACAGAAAGTTCTGGTGGACAGGTTACAGATATAAAACGAAACAAAAAACTCAGCCTCTCCAGAGTAGTGAATCTCTTTACCGACCTGCTTTCTAACTCTGTAAAGTCGGCGCTCCAACTCATCCTGATTTATAGTTTCGTCACCTTGCCCAATAAAAGGTTGCCAGATTTCCGGTTCCGCGTCCCTGGCAACACGCCCTATAGTGGTATTGTCAACAGGGACCTTGCGCCATCCTAGTAATGAAAGACCTTCTTCCTTGATGGACTTATTAAAAATATCAAGGAAGGAATGGATGCGCACATCTTTGGGGAAGAAGACCAGCCC
>Ga0208411_1002285_pt1 | contig 11771 bp, 7 predicted proteins | sample ETN01SmetaG_4_FD_185793 | JGI IMG/M metagenome (GOLD analysis project Ga0208411, IMG submission 185793) | Marine microbial and viral communities from oxygen minimum zone, Eastern Pacific Ocean - ETNP2014F12-01SV261 (SPAdes) (version 2) | ecosystem: Environmental > Aquatic > Marine > Oceanic ...
TTAATGCTCCCCGGAGTACGAAATTATAACACCCAAGGAGAAAGGTAGTGATGAATAAATTAACACAAAAATCACAGGAAGCCCTGCAGGCTGCCCAAGACATTGCGCGGGAGCATTCGCACCAGGAACTGGACGGACCGCACCTGGCACTGGCATTGGCGCGTCAGACCGACACCATTGTGCCGACTTTACTGCAACGCACAGGCGTGGATCTGTCGGCCTTTAAGGGTGACTTGGAAGCAGAACTCGACCGCCGCGCCAAGGTGGATGAGGTAAGCGCTAGGGACATCTTTTTGGGCCGCGATTTAAAAAAGGCTTTTGATAAAGCTGAAGATGAAGCCAGGAAACTGGGTGATGAGTACCTCAGTGCTGAGCATCTGCTGTTTGGGCTTTTAGAGTGCGGTAGTGCCTTGAAGAGGATTTTTTCCAAGCATCACATAAAACGGCCGGTTTTACTTGAAAAGATTGTGGAAGTGCGCGGCAACCAACGGGTGACCGATGAGAATCCTGAAGCCAAATTTGAGGCGCTGGAAAAATATGGCAAGGACCTCACGGAGCTGGCACGGGAGGGCAAGATCGATCCGGTCATTGGGCGCAACGATGAAATTCGCCGGGTGATGCAGGTTTTGACGCGCCGCACGAAGAACAATCCCGTTCTCATTGGTGATCCAGGTGTAGGAAAAACGGCGATTGCTGAAGGTCTGGCTCGGCGCGTAGTGAGTGGTGATGTTCCCGATTCATTGAAGGGTAAACGAATTGTGGCGATGGATTTAAGCGCGATGATTGCGGGAGCGAAGTACCGCGGCGAATTTGAAGACCGACTGAAAGCCTTCCTCAAGGAAGTGGTGGCGGCCGAAGGACAGATCATTCTCTTTATCGATGAGTTGCATACGATTATTGGCGCGGGCAATGCCGAGGGATCTGCGGATGCGGCCAACATGCTTAAGCCACAGTTGGCCCGTGGCGAATTGCGTTGTATTGGCGCGACCACGCTTGATGAATACCGCAAGCACGTGGAGAAAGATCCAGCGTTGGAGCGGCGCTTCCAGCCGGTGAAGGTGGATGAACCAACAGTGGAGGAAACCATCGCGATTTTGCGCGGGCTCAAGGAGCGTTACGAAGTGCATCATGGTATTCGCATTCAGGACAGCTCACTCGTTTCCGCCGCGCAACTTTCCAACCGCTACATTGCCGATCGTTTCCTGCCGGACAAGGCGATCGACCTCATGGACGAGGCCGCCTCGCGCCTGCGCATGGAACTGGACTCCATGCCGGTGGAGATCGACCAGTTGGAGCGTCAGATCCTGCAGCTGGAAATTGAAGAAACGGCCCTCAAGAATGAGAAAGATGCTGCCTCAATGGAACGTTTGTCGAATTTGAAGAAGCAACTGGCGGACCTCAAGGAACGCGCTGCCAAGCTCAAGGGCCAGTGGCAGGATGAGAAGGCGTCCATCAACGCGGCCAGTATCATCAATGGCCAGATCGAGGAGGCACGACGCGACCAGGAAACGGCCGAGAGAGCGGGCGATTTGTCGACTGCTGCTGAAACCCAGTATGGGCGCCTCCCAGAACTGGAAGAAAAACTGGCCGCAGCTGAGAAAGCCATCAAGGAACAGAATGGTAACCGGCTTTTGAGTGAGGAAGTGACAGAGCAAGACGTGGCCGGGGTGGTGGCCGCATGGACGGGCATTCCTGTGACCCGTATGCTGGAAGGCGAACGGGAGAAATTGGTGCGTATGGAGGAACGTTTACATCAGCGCGTGATTGGCCAGAATGAGTCGGTCACGGCTGTGGCCAACGCGGTGCGTCGCGCGCGCAGTGGCCTGCAGGATCCGCAACGGCCGATGGGCAGTTTTATTTTTCTCGGTCCAACCGGTGTGGGTAAAACAGAGCTGGCCAAGGCATTGGCGGAGTTTCTTTTTGATGATGAACAGGCCATGACCCGTATCGATATGAGCGAATACATGGAGAAACACAGTGTATCGCGCCTTATTGGAGCGCCTCCGGGGTATGTGGGTTATGATGAAGGCGGTCAGCTTAGTGAGTCGGTGCGTCGCCAGCCTTACAGTGTGGTGCTCTTTGATGAGATTGAGAAGGCGCATCCGGATGTTTTTAACGTGCTGCTACAGGTTCTGGATGACGGCCGCCTTACCGACGGTCAAGGGCGTACTGTGGATTTCCGAAACACCGTTATTATTATGACCAGCAATATTGGCAGTTCGCTAATCCAGGAACATTTCGCAGATGGCAAGTCCACCGATGACACGTTACATGAAGGTGTGATGAGCCAATTGAAGCAACACTTCCGCCCGGAATTTTTGAACCGTGTGGATGACAGTATTATCTTCCGCAGTCTGGACGAGTCGGAGTTGGGCGCCATCGTGGATATTCAGTTGGACCGTGTTGGCTCTCGGCTTCAAGACCAGCAACTGACTCTTGCTATGGATAAAAGTGCCCGTGCCTTCCTCGCCAAGGAAGGGTACGATCCGCAATTTGGCGCTCGCCCGCTCAAGCGCGCTATCCAAAAACACCTACTGGACCCGCTGGCCTTGAGACTTCTTGATGGGGACTTTAAGCCAGGTGACTCCATTTCAGCCCAAGCAAAAGCCGATGAGGTGGAACTCTCGCTTGTTGAATAGGTTGAGTTAATTCGTGCTTTGCGCCTATTTGTAGAGCAGGAATTTTGATCGGCGGTGCATGAACAGATTCAGATCCTCCTGCCAAAGGGCTTCAATTTTAGGGAAGGGAAATCCTTGATCGATGGCTTCAAGGGTTGGAGAGTGGCGAAGGAGTCGGTTGACTTTGTCTAAAGGGAATTTGTTTGGATACATTTGATGTAGTTTCTGCGCAATTTCGATACCCAAAACGACAGGGCGTATTTTGTGTCGGTGAGTGACGATGATATTTACGCCGCGGCAGGGTTGTTCTTTATGAATGCTGGCTTTTGGAGTGAAGCGTACAGGGACGAATGTGACGCCGGGTTGATGAAGCGCGTTCAGTGAACGAGCAAGGCTCACATCATCTATGTAAGGGGCTCCTATAACTTCAAAAGGCGTATCGGTTCCTCTTCCCACTGATAGGGCAGTTTCCAGCAATCCGATGCCTGGATATAGGATAGCCTGGGTTAGGTTGCGCATATTGGGTGAGGGATTGGTCCACGGTTGGCCGGTCTCATCAAAAAGCATACTGCGTGACCATCCTTCAACTTTCACCACCTGTAGATGGGCGCGATAACCCCGTTCCTTATTGAACATGAGGGCGAGCTCTCCCACTGTCATGCCGTGTTGTACCGGGATATTATGGAATGCAATGAACTGGCTGTCTCCCTGATGTACCGGTCCATCAACCATTTGACCACCAATGGGGTTCACCCGATCAAGGACAATGAAAAGGATGTCTGCCTGAGCTGCAGCTTCCATTGCGGCGCCCATGGTGGAAATATAGGTGTAGAAACGGCACCCGATATCTTGAATATCAAATATTAACGCATCCAGCCCAGCTAACTGTTCAGGGGAGGGTTTTCGAGTGGCTCCATAGAGGCTGAAAATTTTTAGGCCGGAATTGGTATCTGTACTGTCGCCGATGTGTCGATCCAGTGTGCCGTGAAGCCCATGTTCAGGGCTGAAGATCGCCTTGAGCTCCAGTTCCTTGGAAGCGAGTAGAAAGTCCAGGGTTCGATGTCGTTGCCGATCATGCCCGGTGTGGTTGGTAATGAGCCCTACCTTCAATCCTTTTGGCAGAACTCCGGGGCGGGTACGTAGAATATCAGCTCCATTGAGGACAGGGGATGTCGATTTCTCTGTTGATCTTGGGGCTTCACAACCTGCACCCAGTAGGCCAGCGGCCAACATTAGACCTGAGAACTTAATGAATATTGCATTCGTCATGAGTTAGGTTAAGGAGGATAACCGGCTTCCCGTGGGTTGGCCAATAATTGCTTTAGGGGGCGCCCCTTTCAATTGATTTGAAGATGGGTTCAATTTGTGAGATATATGCCCCGCCGATGGATTTCCTCAGGGGCATTTTCAATACTTCGCTTGGCCGAAAGTACATTATGGCCATTACAGGGATTGGCCTGTTCGGCTTCATTATTGGGCACTTGATGGGCAACCTGTTGGTGTTTGTGGGTCCCGCAGCGTTGAACCAGTATGCGGCCAAGCTTCATTCGATGGGACCGCTTCTCTGGGTGGCCCGATTAGGGCTGCTGGGGCTGCTGGGGTTACATATCTGGTCAGCCATCAAGCTCACCGCAGAAAATCGTGAGGCACGGGTAGTTGAATATGAAGGGGTGGTGGATCCGGTAGACGGTCACCGTAAGGACGATATTGTGGCCAGATTCGCTGCGCGCACAATGATTTTTAGCGGCCTGATTATTGCCGCCTTTGCATTTTATCATCTGGCGCATTACACGTGGAAAGTTCCGCAAATCAATGGTCTGGAGGCAGACTTTGAAGAGGAGTTTTTTGTTCATGAAATGGATGGGGAAAATAATCAGACCGCCTTTGTCACGCCGTTACCTGAAGGAGAAGGTAAGGAAGGTGAACATGCAGCAGATGTATACAGGATGGTCGTTGCAGGGTTTAAGGTTCGGTGGGTTTCAGGTTTTTACGTGGTTGCCATTGGTCTACTCTGTTTTCATCTGAGCCACGGGCTCAGCGCAATGTTTCAATCATTGGGACTGAAGAATAAGAAATATGGCCCCTTACTGGATAAGTTCGCCCTTGGCGCGTCTATACTCATTTTCCTTGGATATGTATCCATTCCTGTAGGTATCCTTGTTGGGGTGATTAAATAGCATGAACTTGGATTCTAAAATACCAACCGGACCGATGGCCCAGAAATGGGATAAGCACCGCTTCGACCTGAAGTTGGTGAACCCGGCCAATAAACGGAAGTATGAGGTGATTGTGGTGGGCAGTGGCTTGGCTGGCGCCTCGGCGGCTGCTTCCATGGCGGAATTGGGCTATAACGTAAAATGTTTCTGTTACCAGGATAGTCCGAGACGGGCCCACTCCATTGCCGCTCAAGGAGGTATTAATGCGGCCAAGAATTACCAGAATGATGGCGACTCAGTCCATCGGCTCTTTTACGATACGGTGAAGGGTGGGGATTATCGTTCCCGTGAAGCCAATGTCTATCGGTTGGCGCAGGTGAGTGTGGATATCATCGATCAATGCGCTGCTCAAGGGGTTCCCTTTGCGCGGGAGTATGGTGGTCTCTTGGCCAACCGTTCCTTTGGAGGTGCGCAGGTAAGCCGCACCTTTTACGCGCGTGGCCAGACCGGTCAGCAGTTGCTCTTGGGCGCCTATTCCTCACTGTGCCGGCAGATCGGGCTGGGCAAGGTCCAGATGTTTCCTCGCACGGAAATGTTGGATGTGGTGCTGGTTGATGGACACGCCAAGGGTATTATTGTGCGGGATATGGTGACTGGCGAAATCAGCCGACACTCTGCCCACACGGTGGTGCTGGCAACTGGCGGTTATGGAAATGCATTCTATCTTTCGACCAATGCCATGGGTTGCAATGTCACCGCAACCCACCGGGCTTATAAGCGCGGTGCAGCCTTTGCCAACCCCTGTTACACACAGATTCATCCCACTTGTATCCCTGTGAGTGGTGATCACCAGAGTAAACTCACCCTAATGAGTGAATCGCTTCGTAATGATGGCCGGGTTTGGGTGCCTAAGAGTCAGGAGTTGGCCGAGAAGCTACGCAAAGGGGAACTTAAGCCAGGCGAACTGGCTGAAGGGGATCGTGATTATTATTTGGAACGAAAATATCCAAGTTTCGGTAATCTGGTGCCTCGCGATGTGGCCTCGCGTAACGCCAAGGAGGCCTGTGATGAAGGGCGTGGCGTGGTTGGATCAGGTCTTGGGGTTTATTTGGATTTTGCTGATTCCATCAATCGCATGGGTGAGAATGTTGTCCGTGAACGTTACGGTAATCTTTTTGATATGTACGAAAAGATTACCGGTTCCAATGCTTACCAGAACCCGATGACGATTTATCCGGCGGTGCACTACACCATGGGCGGTCTTTGGGTGGATTATAACCTCATGAGTAATGTGCCGGGCTTGTTCGTGATCGGGGAGGCCAACTTTTCAGATCACGGAGCCAATCGACTGGGGGCAAGTGCTCTCATGCAGGGTTTGGCTGATGGTTACTTTGTATTACCCTATACCATTGGCCAATATCTGGCCGAGGCGGGGCCTGATGACCGGCCAAGTGAAGAATCCTCTGATTTCGATGAGGTTGAGGAATCGGTTAAAGATAGAATTAACAAGCTCCTTTCGATTAAAGGCAAACGTACCCCGACATCCTTTCACCGTGAGCTTGGTCAAATTATTTGGGACAAGTGTGGCATGTCCCGCAGTGAGCCCGGGCTCAAGGAGGCTTTGGAAAAACTTCCCGCTCTGCGAGAGGAGTTTTGGCAGAACCTGAATGTGCCGGGCGAAAATGGTTCGCTTAACCAGAGTTTGGAATTAGCCGGGCGCGTGGCAGACTTTTTGGAGTTCGGTGAACTGATGTGCCGTGATGCACTGCAACGTGCCGAATCCTGTGGCGGACACTTCCGCGAGGAACACCAGACTGAAGAAGGGGAAGCCAAGCGGGATGATGAGAATTTTTCCTTTGTCGGAGCATGGGAGTATCGAGGTGCAGATAGCGAACCTGAATTGCACAAGGAAGATCTCACGTATGAAGAGGTTAAAATGACCCAGCGGAGTTACAAGTAATGGGTAAGGAATTAAATTTAAGACTCAAGGTTTGGCGGCAGGACAATGCCGATGATCTTGGCCGGTTTGAGGAGTATGAGGCCGAGGGCATCGATACAGACATGTCCTTTCTTGAGATGTTGGATGTGGTTAATGAGGGTCTTATCGAGGCAGGAAAGGAGCCCATTGCCTTTGATTCAGATTGTCGCGAGGGGATTTGTGGAACCTGCTCCATGGTCATTGGCGGTGTGCCTCATGGCGGCCAGCAGGGAACCACCGCCTGTCAGCTGCATATGCGCCATTTTAGTGATGGGGCAACGATTACTATTGAGCCCTGGCGGGCCACTGCATTCCCTGTTCACCGTGATTTGGTTGTGGACCGTACCGCCTTTGACCGGATTCAGCAGGCAGGCGGGTTTATTAGCGTACGTACGGGCAGTGTGCCTGACGCCAACGCGACTCCGGTGCCCAAGCAGGAAGCGGATTTGGCCATGGATGCGGCGCAATGCATTGGGTGTGGGGCCTGTGTTGCCGCCTGTAAAAATGCCAGCGCCATGCTTTTTGTGGCGGCCAAGGTATCGCACCTGAGTCTGGTGCCTCAGGGGCAACCAGAACGGGAGCGACGTGCCCTGGCCATGGTGAAGCAGATGGATGCAGAAGGTTTTGGTAACTGCACTGTTACCGGTTCATGTGAGGCGGTGTGTCCCAAGGAGATTTCGCTGGATTTCATTGCGCGTATGAACCGCGAATACGGCCGAGCCTTGATTAAACGCGAGGCCTCATCTTAAGTAGGCTTTCCCCTTGCCAATCTGCCTCTGCAGCGTAGCCTTTTTCGAGCTACCAAAAAGGACTTATGAAAACCACTCTTACCCGTCGTCAATTCGTTGGCACCACTGCTGCCGCTTCCCTTGCCTTTCCTTCCATTCTGAAGGCCAAGGATACCCAAAAGAAAATTACTGTGGGCGTGATTGGACTCAGTCGCGGGCTGGGACACTTGCGTAAGTATATGGCGGCCTCCAATTGTGAGGTTGCCTATGCCTGTGACGTGGACGAGCGGCGTATTGCCAGTGGTCTGAATATCAGCAAGGAATATCTGAAGAAAAACCCCCAGACGGTCGACCCCAAAGGTGTTAGTGATTTTCAACGGATTCTGGAAGACAAGTCGGTTGATGTTGTCTCCATTGCCATGCCGAATTTCTGGCACACACCCGCGGCCATTCTTGCCATGCAGGCAGGTAAACATGTGTATGTGGAAAAACCCGGCAGTCAAAACAGTCGTGAAGCCGAGTTAATCGTGGCGGCTTCCCGTAAGTATAAGAAAAAGGTGCAGATGGGTAATCAGCGCCGCAGTCAGCCCGGGATCATTGAAGGGATTGAACGGGTGAAGGCCGGTGAGATTGGAAAACCACTCTATGCCCGTTGTTGGTACAACGGGAGTCGGGGCAGCATCGGCAAGGGTAAGTTTGTGAAGGTGCCCGATTGGATGGGCAAGGACGGCTGGGAAAAATGGCAGGGGCCATGCCCGGAACGTCCCTACAAGGATAATTTGGTGCATTATAACTGGCACTGGCATTGGCATTACGGCGGTGGCGAAATTCAAAACAATGGACCGCACTTTCTGGATGTAGCCCGTTGGGGTCTGGCGGTGGATTATCCCAAGCGGGTAACGATGAATGGTGCGCGCCATCACTTTGATGATGATCAGGAGACTCCCGATACCGCCTATGGGGTGTTTGATTATGGCGAAGTGGGTATTGCCTGGGATCAAAGCAGCTGCCACCCGCGCAAGCAGGAAAAGAGGCCTTTTACCACATTCTACGGGGATAATGGCTCACTGGAAATCCACCGCTCCACCTACAAGCAGTTCGATAAGGCGGGCAAGGAAGTAAAAGCCAATGAGGCTGCATGGGATGATGGATTCCATTTTGGTAATTTCCTCAATGGCATCCGTACCGATGAACCTTTGAATTCAGAGATCGGTGACGCGCAAATCAGCTCGCGTTTATGTCACTTGGGCAACATTGCCTACCGCACGGGTGGAGCAATTGATGTGGATCCTAAAACCGGTAGGGTTACAGGGAATGATAAGGCTATGAAGGAATACTGGGGCCGCAAATATCGCAAAGGCTGGGAGCCCAAGGTGTAGTTAACTGATCGCTTCCACGCAGCGTGTGCAACATTCTGGGTGGGTCTCGTGTTGGCCTACGGTTTCTTCCCAGCGCCAGCAGCGGGTGCACTTGGCCCCTTCAGCTTTGCTGACAACGTATGAAGGGGCGTCGTTTTCTTCATCTTCAATCAGGTAAAGTTGGGAAACATTGATCAGTTCGCGCAGGGTTTCGGTGTGCTTTTGAGCGGTTTCCAGTTCAGCTGGTTTGGCGGTGATGGTGACCCGAGCCTCAAGAGCTTTGCCGATCAGTTTTTCCTGCCGCGCTTTCTCCAGTTGGGCCAAGGCCGGTTCGCGGTGGGCAAAGAGGTTTTCCCACACGGCCTTTTCGTCAGAGGCCATGTCAAACGTATCCTCGGGCCAATTGGCTAGGTGCACCGAGTCGGTCTTGTCGCCGGGAAGAAACTCCCATGCTTCTTCAGTGGTGAAAGCACAGATAGGGGCGAGCATCCGGATGAGCCCGGTGCAGAGACGCAGCAGTGTTGTTTGCGAGGCACGCCGGCGAAGCGTGTCGGCGCCGTCGGCATAAAGCCTATCCTTCACACAGTCATGGTAAACCGAAGAGAGTTCCACAGACACAAACTGGCTGATTCGCTGGTAAACCACGTGATATTCAAATCGTTCATAGGAGTCGGTAACATCGCGCTGCATGGCGCCAAATCGATCCAGAATCCAGCGGTCTAAACCAGTGAGTTCATTATCGGCTACCGTGTCCTTGGTTGGATCAAAATCATATAGGTTGCTGAGTTGATAACGCAGGGCATTGCGCAGGTTGCGATAGGTTTCAGCGACTTTCTTGATGCGCTCGTTACTGACTGTGATGTCATTGCGAAAATCCTGCGAGGCCACCCATAACCGGACAATATCCGCGCCATACTCGCCGACGTAGGCTTCACTGGTTTGTGGCTTGGCGTAGCCGCCTTGACTCTGTTTGCTTTTGGAAATTTTGTCCCGATCCGCATCGACCATAAAGCCGTGGGTTATCACTGTCTTGAATGGTGGTGCCCCATTACCCGCCAGAGAGAGGAGCAGGGAGCTTTGAAACCAGCCGCGATGCTGGTCGCTGCCTTCCAAGTAGACGTCAGCTTGCCAGTTTTCTGTGCCTTCCTTCTCGGGGTGATGCAGTTCTTCACGCTGCATGATGACCGAACGCGAACTGGAACCTGAATCAATCCATACATCCAATGTATCCGTGGATTTCCCATCAGGGGTAGGGCCATCCCAGTCTTCAGGTTGAACATCGTCCCAAAGCGCGTCTGTATCCCTCTCGAACCACACGTTGGAGCCATGTTCCTCAATGAGTTCAGCAGTCTTGCGCACGACACGGGCATCAAGGATCGGTTCAGTCCCTGCGTAAAAAGCCGGGATTGGGACACCCCAGCTTCTTTGGCGGCTGATGCACCAGTCTGGGCGCCCTTCGACCGCCCCTTGAATGCGGTTTTGGCCCCAACCAGGCACCCATTCAACCGACTCAATGGCAGCCAACGCCTGTTGACGGAAATTCTCGTGGTCGATCTTGATAAACCACTGGTCCATCGCGCGGAAGATGACCGGAGTCTTGCTGCGCCAGCAGTGCGGATAGCTGTGAGAATAGTCTTCCAGATGAACGAGTCGGTTTAATCGGCGTAGAATCTCGAGGACCGACTCATTGGCTTCACTTTTGCCGTTCTTCTCCAGGATAGATTTACCGATTAGCTCTGCGGGCATCTGAGCTTCAGCCGGCAGGTCGTTGGTATGCGCGAGCTTGCCGGCATCATCGACAGGCGAATAGATGGGAAGTCCATTCTGACTGCCAAGTCCATAATCCTCCAAACCGTGCCCAGGCGCGACGTGGACAAACCCTGAACCGGTACTGTTTTCCACAAACGTGTCTCCGGCGAGGATGGGGCCAGTCTTGTCAATGAAGGGGTGCACGTAGCGCAATTGGCTGATTTCCGCGCCGGAAATTTCGCCAACCGTTTCAACGTTTTCCCAACCACAGGTCTCTGCCACCTTGGGCAAAAGCGTGGACTCAAGAAGATAGATTTCCTCTCCCACCTTCGCGCGTACGTAGGTAAACTGTGAATTATATGCTACTGCAAGATTGGCTGGCAGAGTCCATGGGGTGGTGGTCCAGATGATAATGAATGTATCCTTCTGGTTTTCCACGGGACACTTCACAAAAACAGACTGACTGATGTGGTCGGCGTATTCCACCTCTGCCTCCGCCAAGGCGGTGCGGCAGGGAATGCTCCAATAAACTGGTTTTTTACCTCGGTAAACAAAACCCTTTTCGACGATATCAGCAAAGAGGCGCAGCTCATCAGCTTCGTATTTTTTTTCGAGTGTGAGGTAAGGGTTATCCCAGTCACCAAATATGCCGAGTCGTTTGAATTGAGTGCGCTGATGGTCAATGTATTTGCGGGCGTAAGCTTCACATTCGCTTCTGATTTCTGCAGGAGTGGCGTCTTCTCGGCCGGATTTACGAAGCTCCTGAACCACCTTGAATTCGATGGGTAACCCGTGACAATCCCAGCCCGGTACATACGGTACATTTTTGCCCCGCATGGTTTGGAATTTCAGGATGATATCCTTGAGGATTTTATTGAGTGCGGTACCGATATGAACGTCACCATTGGCAAAGGGTGGTCCGTCATGGAGGATAAAGGTTTCCTTGGCCTTCGCGTGCCGTTCGCGAAGGCGTGAGTAAATATCCCCTTGATACCAGTGCGCCAACCGTTCTGGCTCACGTTCTACTAAACCGGCCTTCATGGGAAAACCGGTTTGCGGCAGATTCAACGTGTCCTTGTAATTCATGGCTGACAAAGGCGGGGACGCTATCAATCGCGCCAGAGTGTGTCAATGGAGAGGCAGTTCTACTCCTTCAATTCTTAGCAGACGAATTTTCCAGTTCA
>Ga0208411_1002287_pt1 | contig 11757 bp, 9 predicted proteins | sample ETN01SmetaG_4_FD_185793 | JGI IMG/M metagenome (GOLD analysis project Ga0208411, IMG submission 185793) | Marine microbial and viral communities from oxygen minimum zone, Eastern Pacific Ocean - ETNP2014F12-01SV261 (SPAdes) (version 2) | ecosystem: Environmental > Aquatic > Marine > Oceanic ...
ATCTTGTTATTTGTGGCTGGAATAATTCGGCCGAGCAGTTGATGAAAGAGTTTGAAAAACACCATCAGAACCAGAAATGGGATGTGGTGGCTATAACCCTCAAATCAAGCGATGAGATCGATAATGACAGGGTAATATTAAAACGTGGAGATTTTACCAAGGAAGGGGTTTTAAACGATGTAAATATCGCAGACGCAAACAGTGTAATTGTCGTTGCTGAAGAACTTCGGGGAATTAGTGACGAAAGCGTTGACGCGCGATCATTTTTAGCCTGTAATCTCATCCATAGTATAAACCCGGATGTTTACGTAATTGTCCAGCTTTTAAACACGGAAAACGCCAAACTTCTTAAAAACACAATTAAAGACATTGAAATCATTATTAGTGATGATATTACAGGAGGACTGCTGTCCAATTCCATTGTGAACCGTGGCACGTCCAAGCTGATTAACACTTTGCTCATTCAGAACCAGGAAAATATAAAAAAAATACCTTTAAAAAAGATAAAAGGGTCTTTCAAAACATTTAACGATCTTTTTTCTTTCTGTCGACTACCATCCTGTAACTGGCTTCCACTGGCGTTAGAGAGAAATGGAGAGCTGTTCATTAATCCAAAAGACGATTTTGAGCTGACGGATACAGACAACCTGTTTTGCATTCAGACGGAGATAGAGATGTAATTAATTTGGATCAAGTGGCATGGAACAAGAAAAAACAGCATTTTATTTATGACCCTTGCCTCTTGACCCCTGATTTTTTCTCCTGATCCCCAAAAAAATCTGTTAAATGTTTTTCGATATTTCCTTCATTTTTCCCTAATCCAATTTTCTCCATTTGCCGTTAATAATAATACAACGTCAGATTAATCTTAAAGGAGGGGAAAAATGAAATTAGTTAAAAATATTTTACAGCACAATATAAACAATTTCCGTCATTCTGTATCCCTGCATCACGAATTATACGTGAAAGGTATCGAATCCAGGACTGACTTGGCTGTAGGCTTGCTGAATTGTGTAAAGGAAAGGTTCAAATTTTTTCACTGGACGTCTTCTAGCTTTTAAAAAGTGTTTAAAATGAGCTAAATGTGTTGAAAAATTTTCCTTAATTTTAGGCACTTTAGCTCACTTTACATTTTAGATATATATCATCTCTTTTGTTTCTCATTACACTCCCAAAAAAGTTTGACTCTCCTAAAATGCCTTTGTAGAATTATCCACCGCTGGAGCAACGACAACCCACTGTTTGAGCAATCTTGTAGATTGATCAAAAAAGTTTGGCGTTGGCAAGTAGCTTTCCGACAAATAAAAAAAATGAAAATAGTATTAAAAAAAATTTTTGTGATTTGTGGATTAATTTCTATATATTGTCTCATGCCGGGACTTTCTTTTTCGGCAGAGAAAAGCTGGAAATTGTTACCTTCCCGCACTTTGTTTGCTCCTCTTATAGCGGATCTTCGTGAACCGCAAACAGGTTTTTTTACCTTAGTAAATAAAAATCGGTACGCAGGAGCTATTGGCCAGTCTATTGATCTGTTTCAATGGAAACTTTCCAACAAGGAACGAATAAGTTGGGGGGTGCATGGCGCTGCTTATGCCCTGCTGGATTACGGCGGAAGATCGTTTCCTATGAGAGCGAACGACTGGCAGTATGGCACTTCTATAAGCCATTCTAAAAAGAAGTTTTCTCAACGACTGGAATTTACTCATGCCAGCGCTCACCTGGGAGATTCTCTTACTGATGAAAGAAACTGGATTGAATATAGTCGAGAATACTTTCGTCTCATTCTCTCTTATGATTACAACGATTCTATGAGGTTTTATGGAGGGGGAGGCGCTGTGGTTCATACTTTTCCTCATGTAAACCCAATTTTTTTTCAGGGTGGCGGCGAAGTTTTTTCATCCTCTAAAGATTTTCTTTCTCACCCGATAAGATTTTACGGAGCTTATGATGTGAAATATAAAGATGAAGCCGGTGGCGCATGGAATAATTCAGTGCAATTTGGAATTCAGTGGAAACCCTCTCGAAAGCAAACCCGCAAAGCCCTCCGATTGGGAATTCATTATTTTAACGGGAATAATGAGTTCGGACAGTTTTATCTTGAAAAAGATAGCTACTGGGGATTCGGAATTTATTTTGATTCTTAAGCGGGCAGTGGTCGCAGGCAAAAAAAATAACATCTACTTAGAAAAAATCCTGCTAAAGGTATTGTTTTTATGATAACTGACAACTGCCCCCTGACACCTGATAACTGAATTATTATGGTTATTGAATTAAAACAATTGGATGAATATAGATGGGAAATCCCTAAAGGAAGCGTGGAAGGAATGCGGGTTCCCGGTAAGATCTTTGCCGATAAGAAACTTATCGAATCGATAAAAAAAGATAATTCTGCTGTCCAGGTTGCCAACGGGGCAACTTTGCCTGGAATCGTTAAGGCGTCTATGGCAATGCCGGATATACACTTTGGATACGGTTTACCTATTGGCGGTGTAGTGGCGACAAATTTAAACGATGGGATTGTTTCTCCAGGCGGGACAGGCTATGACATTAACTGCGGTGTTCGATTGCTGCGAAGCAACCTGTACGAAAAGGATATAACAAAATGGCTGAAACCTCTGGTTCAAAACCTCTTTTATAAAATACCGACGGGAGTTGGATCCAGGGGAAAAATCCATTTGAGCCCGCGCGATGAAGAACAGGTGGCGGTTAAAGGCGCTGAATGGGCAGTGAAACAGGGTTACGGAGAAGAGGGAAATTTGGATTTTACTGAGGCAAGCGGTTGTCTTAAAGGGGCTGATCCCGGAAAAGTCAGCCGGCGCGCTTTTGAAAGAGGCAAAAAACAGATAGGAACGTTAGGATCGGGGAACCACTTTCTGGAAATTCAGGTGGTCGAAGAGATTTTCGACCAAGAAGCCGCGGTAGCAATGGGATTAGAGGAAAACCAGGTGACAGTGATGATCCATTCCGGTTCCCGTGGATTTGGACATCAAGTTTGTACCGATTATCTGGAGGTAATGAATAAAGCTATGCACCGTTACGGTATTAAGCTTCCTGACCGTCAGTTAGCCTGCGCTCCTTTTAAGTCAAAAGAAGGGGGAGACTATCAGGCGGCAATGAAAGCAGCCGCTAATTATGCCTGGGCCAACCGCCAGTGTTTGATGGGCTTGGCTGTTCAGACTTTTTTAGAAACATTAAGAATTAGTCCGTGTGACCTGAGTATGTCCCTGGTTTATGATGTGGCTCATAATATTATAAAAGTTGAAGAACATACGGTTGATGGGAAAAAGATGAAACTGGCAGTTCATAGAAAAGGAGCAACAAGAGCCTTTCCTCCCGGACATAAGGAACTACCCGAAGTGTATAAAAAAATAGGGCAGCCGGTGATTATCCCGGGTGATATGGGAAGAAATTCTTACGTCCTGGTTGGCACGGAAAAGGCGATGAAAGAAAGTTTTGGAAGCACATGTCATGGAGCCGGCCGTTGTCTTAGCCGTCACGCCGCAAAAAAAAAGGCTAGAGGAAGAGACATAGAACGGGAGTTGGAAGATAAAGGTATTTTTGTAAAAGCAACAGGAAAAGCAACCTTAAAGGAAGAAATGCCGGAAGCTTATAAAGATGTTACTGAAGTTGTGAACGTGGTTCATCACGCAGGGATATCTAAGAAAGTAGCCAAACTCAAACCAATAGGAGTTATTAAAGGGTAGAGGAGTCAGGGATAAGGAGCCAAGGTTTGGGAACTTATGGGTTTTCTGCTTCTAAAAAACATTATAACAATTTATTAATTACTTCTTTAAGCAAATGCAGGTCAACCGGTTTATTCAGATATTCAAAAGCGCCTAATTCCATAGTCTCAATATAAGAATCAATATCGCTATGACCCGTTAATATAATGGCCTTTATCTCCGGTAACTCTTTGCGGAGGGTTGACAATAATTCAATGCCGTTCATTTCCGGCATTTTGAGATCGGTAATAATCAGTTCGACTTTGTGTTTCTCAACAATTTCAAGAGCCGTTTTACCGTCCAAAGCAGTTAACAGATTAAACCTGCTGTCTTTAGACAAAAAATCGGAAAGAATTTTAATTAATACTTCGTCATTGTCAACAATAAGAATGTTTATTTTCATGGCGGGATATTATATCATAATCAAAAACTAAAACCTTCGCTGCTTCCAGGTTGAACCCATTCGTTTCTCAGGTCAGGTTTTGGGACCCACGTGCAATTTATCTCCAGGTATAACTTGGAGCGAGCAGGGATGCAAAAACTATGAGCAAAGGCACAACATACAAAGATTCCGGCGTAGATATTGATGCCGGCAATGAAAGTATTAAAAGGGTAAGGAAAAATATCCACTCTACCTTTAATTCTTCCGTTCTCACAGGGATCGGTACTTTTGGAGCAATGTACGATCTATCGGACATTATTAAAACTTACAAAAAACCTGTGCTTGTGCAAAGTATCGACAGTGTTGGTACCAAGCTTGTTGTTGCTAACATGGCAAATTTTCACAAAACTATCGGCATAGATATGGTTGCCCATAGCTGCAATGATGTCTTGTGTCAAGGGGCCAGGCCTATTACTTTTTTGGATTATATAGCAGTGGATAAATTAGATCCGAATCATATTCAAGACGTTGTTGATGGGATTTGCGAGGGTTGCAGGGAGGCTGATCTCCCTTTAACGGGTGGAGAATTAGCTGAACTGCCGGGAGTTTATAAGGAAGGCGAGTACGACCTTGTTGGTGCGGTTTCCGGAGTTGTGGAAAAAGATAAAATTATTGACGGTTTAAAAATAGCGCCGGGTGATGCTGTGCTGGGGTTGGCTTCCAGCGGACTCCACACCAATGGCTTTTCTCTGGCAAGAAATGTACTTTTCAATATAAAAAAGTTTAATGTAGATCAATACATGGAAGAGCTTGAATGCACCCTTGGGGAAGCGCTTTTGAAACCCCATATAAACTATACGAGGCCGGTTTTATCCCTCCTTGATGAATTTAATATTAAGGGAATAGCTCATATAACCGGTGGGGGACTTGTGAATAATCTCCCCAGGGTACTGCCGGAAAATTGTCAGGTAATGGTTTCAAAAGACTCCTGGAAAATACCGGCCATTTTTCAATTAATACAGCGGTTTGGAAATGTGCCGGAAGATGATATGTTCAAAACTTTTAATATGGGTATAGGACTGGTTTTAATGGTGAATCAAAATGAAGCAAATGCAATTGCAAACAAGCTCAATTCACAAGGTTTTCCAGTAACGACAATTGGTAAAGTAAAAGAAGGGAAGAAAGAAGTCGTTATTAGTGAAAGTGCTTAGCTAGCACATTCAAATATTTGAAAATTGAAAATTTCCATATTGAACTCGCCCATCTTGTTGAAACCGGATATCATAGCCGGGAAATTCTTCTTTTAATTTTTTTACATTCTCTTTTTTATTCCCAAGAAATGTTGATAGCTCAGATGGGTGGACAGAAAATGTAAAAGTTTTGGATGTTAAATGTTTTTTAATGGAAGTATAAATACGATCATAAAGAATACTTGATAAAACCAGTTCCCTGAACGCGGAATGGAAAGGCCCGGCAACAATTGTTCCCGGTTTTAATAATGTTTCAGTTGGTTGAAGACCCATTCTGATAACAGGGATATGGTTGTATTGAAAGAGCAAGAGCATTTTTTTACAGATACTAACGGCCTGTTTGAGGGAGAGGGGGGTAAATTCTTTTTTTAAGTAGAGTTTTTCAAGTAATGTGTTCTTAATTACCACCGTAGGATAAATCCGTAAAAAATCAGGCTTAATTTTACATACCTGTTCAGATGTATTCATGATTTTTTCTTCCGTATCTCCCGGCAGGCCCGGCATTAATTGAATCCCCAATTCCAATCCATTCTCTTTTATGAGCCTCGCTGATTCTTCTACTTTTTGCGATCTGTATTCACGTTGAGACAGTTTCAATACATCGTCATCCAGAGACTGGACGCCTAATTCAATCGTTTTTACGGAGAAAGATTTTAAGAGATCGAGATTTTGTTGGTTTATATAATCTGGACGGGTTGATAAACGAATGCCCTGAACTTTTTTATTTTTCAAATAGGGGACGATTGTTTTGAGATAATTTCTCTGCGTGTCAAAAGAGAGCCCTGTAAAAGTACCTCCATAAAATGCGACCTGTGCAGAACGACGAGGTTTTGAACGAAAAGAAGCCGTCTTCAAATGTTCGTCAATAATACTTGCGACATCATTGGGTGTCGGTAAAGACCGTTGTCCGATTGAAATATTCTGATCGCAATATATGCACTGGTTTGGACAACCGTAATTAGGAATAAAAACAGGAATAATAAAAGGTTTCATTTTAGTCTTAAGAAAATAAATTTGACACTGATTTGCACTGATTAACTAAGATTATAATATTTTTTAAAGAGAATCAAATATCATGATCCGTGCAACAGGTTTTCCATAGCTGCATTAACAGGAGTTGGTTTTTGCCACGAAGGTCACGAAGAAAAAAAATGAGGGTTGTATCCCCTCTTGAGAGGGGTGGACGCATAGCCACGCTAAGCGGGGCATAGCGGATGGGGTGTGTAATCCTGTCCCCTGATCCCTGACACCTGAACTTGGTCCCCGGCACCTGATCACTGGACAGAATAATCGAGATGTGGCCCTTAATCCTTTTATACTTTAATCCTTCTGCTTACCAATTTTTTCCTTATACTATGTATCTCTTGAACAGTTTTGTTGCTTAGCTTTAAAGTTTCTTTAAGAATATGATTGTCCACAATATTGAGCACATTCTTTATATTTTTCTTTCTTTCAAAAATACTTTCAAAATTTCTAAATTCTCTTTTAGACACATTTATGTATGGCAAAGGTAAAGACTTGAATTCATTTGGAGTTAGCTCTAAAACTCCACCACCGTAAAATCTTCCACTAAGTTCAGCAAATGTCAAAGTCAACGAGTTATAAAAAGAATACGCAATGCTATTAACATCATATCCAGTGTGAGCAGATATCCTGTAAGCAGAATCAGTAACCAAAGTTTTTGTTTTATTTACTAACAGCTTTGGATATAAATGGCATCTTTTGAAAAAGAAAGCATCGGGCTTCCATATTGAAGGAACTCTATACCATTTATCTCTTTTTTGACATTTAAAACGTTTTTCAATATCACTCTCTAATCCTTCCTGCAAGTACTGTTGAATAGAGTCTGAAAAATAATCTTCATTTTTGTCAGGAAAACAGAGAAGATAGCAGGGCTTTCCTGAATTTTTTAAATCATCAAAATCTCTTTCATCAAAATCTACTTTACCATTTACAAATAAACCTTTCTGTATAATAGGACGGCATACAGATTTTAGCTTGTATTTCTTTGCAGTTTTTTCGGTAACTATAAAATATTTATTAGCCGCTGTTACAATACCTGTAGCTGAATTGCAATAATCGTCTACCGACTTAAGGTTATTAGCAATATCAAAGAGCAAAGACATTTCGTCCTCAGTTAATATGTGGTTTGACCATTTCAGGGGTTTTTCTTTCAAATAATTGCCCTTCTTTAGGCAATATTTGCCTTCATACAAATCTTCCGCGCAATCAATTTGAGAAAAGAAAAGACCTTTTTTCTTGCTTTTTTTATACCCAAAAAGTAAAACCGTGTCTTGTTCAATATTGCAAAAAATTATCTTTGAAAATGTGAATATCTCAACTCGCTCGAATATTTTGACTAACAATTCACGTAATTCCTCCGCAAACTTTACCTGCAATAACTCAAAAGGCAACACAAACGCCAGAACACCGTCTGCTGAAAGTTTAAGTACGCTACCAGCAAGAAAAGAAGTCCATATGTTATTGATTGACTTATCAGCAAGGTTTGCATCTTTATGGATTAACTTACACTTACTTTCTTGTTTGTCAGAGAGGAGTTTTTTTACAATATAAGGGGGGTTGCCTATTACGAGATCATATTTAATTTTATCTTGATCAGAAAAAAAGAGAAAATCCTTATTATAGATTTTTAGAGGAAAATCATTGTTTGTTATGCTTTTGCGGACTGTTTGGAAAGCTCTTCTATCAAGTTCTACCGCATCTAAAGCAAATGAAAAGTCTTTTTTTGCTGCAATCCTTTTTTGCAGTGATTTTATAAAAGCGCCTTCTCCGAAACTCGGTTCTAATATCTTGATTTTACGCTGACAACGGGTAAATGACTTAGTTGCATGGCCAACCATAAAATCTGATAATCCAGGGGGAGTGTAGTAGGAACCGCTTTTTTTTTGTTTCATTGAATTTCTTCTCGAAAGATATTTATATGATGGCGAAAGGCTTTGTAAAGTTCTATTTGTTTACTTTGAAGTCGTTTTAGTTTTTTATCTTTATTACTAAAGTTAGCACTTTCTTTATCTATGTCTTCGATAAGGCTGTCGATTTTATCAATCTTCCAAGCCCATTCATGTCTTATTAACCACAATTTCAATTTCCCATGCATATACTTACCAAGTGGTGTGTTAGCAATAATTTGACCTTTATCGTTTCTCGATAAATGTTTTTCATAATCATCTGAACAAGGATCAATATAACCTTTGTCATTTATAACAGATACGCTAGATTTACTTGAAACCCAGTCGTCACCCTTGAATATATTACAGTATGAACAGGAGTAGACAAGATTACTATACCTACATTTATATTCTGGAAACTTGCTGCCGGGGGCGAAGTGATCTATGTGAAAACCCCTTTCGCCTCCTGAATAAAAATGGCTATCATCACAATAACCGCATCTTTTATGAAAATCATCTCTTAGATATTTCTTGTATTTTTTATAATTTTTAAAGATTTTTTTACAAGTTCTTCTGGGAGTTTCTCTTCTTACAGGTTCCATTACTTTCCCTTTTTCAATTCACTTATTATCTCACTTGTATTTTTTATCAATTCATCAAGTTTTTTTAGACCAGTTGATTCTTTTAACCTTTTTGGTAATGAAGATTTTTTGTTTGTCGATTGTTCAATGAAATGATCAAGCTCTAATAGACGCTCTTCTTCTTTTGCATTTAGTTTCTTTGATTTGCTTTTATTAAGCAGCTTTTTAAGTTCTTTTTCGCCGTCCTCTATTCGCTTTAAATAATGTTCGATTTGAGTGCGAATTTTTTCCTTGAATATTGTTTTCTCTTTTTCATCATGAGTGGTTATAATTCTTTTAGAGTATACAAAGTTAACATCCTTAGATGACTCTATCGCTTCTGTCTCCTTTTGAGTCAAAATAAAGCAGGGGAAAAGCGCTTTTTTTGAAAGTATTTCTTCAACTAAATCAACCCCATCGTAAGGGATATTGGGTTTGCCTTTCTTTTTATACACTGATAACAAATGGTCAACAATAACCGCCCTGGTATTCAGTTGGAACAAATCTTCAACCATTTCATGAATATCCGCTTTAGGCAGTAACGCAATCGTATCAAAATCACTCCCCATAAATTCCTGAAAATCTAATAATTCTCCTTTTTCATCATCAATATAAGCAATTTTATACTTTCCCATTATTATTCCTTTGATATTTTAATGGCAGTTTTATGTTTATTGAAAACCCTTTTCTGTCTAATAACAGTTGCACTTCACCGCCATTTTCTTCTGTGATCGACTTTACCAACCACATACCCAGACCGGTGCCAGTATCCTTACCAGTTTTGTCCTTTTTTGTTGTAAATAAGGCTTCAAAGATACGATCAGGCTCTACAATGTCTTTAGATAAGCCAGGGCCGGAATCTTCATAAGTGATAAGTATAATATTATCTTTGCTCGACAAACTAATCATTATATCTCTATCAGCAGGAGCGTCTTTCCTTTGAAATGCGTCCAATGAATTTATTAAGAGGTTATTAAATATGCAGTCCAAGTCGATTTCAAATGCCCTGATCGTATTCTCGGTTAACTTATCATTACTAATATTAATCTCACAACCCCTGTTTTCAATTATTGTTTTCCAACTCTCTTTAAACTCTTTAAAATAGTTTGGTAAATTAATATTTTTCCTGAGGCGTTTATCCTTTCTTATAGTATTGAGAGAATAATTAAGCCATTGCTTTAATTTTTCATCCTGTTTTTTTGTATATTCAAGTCTTATATATGGGTTTAAATGTTCAGGTTCGTTTTTACATTGCTCTTTTGTTACATATTTACTAAACAGTCTTTTAATAATATCCACCCTTGAAACCAACTTGCTTTCCAAGCTCATGAGTTCATGGGTAAAAGAGGCAATGGTAATGCCACTGCTTGCAAAAACTTGCAGTAATCTTTGCTCTGCCTTTAGTTCCTCTATTTCGTCTTTCTGGTCTAATATCGCAACTCCCATAGTTTCTTCTTTTGTCTGTGGTTCTCTTTTTGGTCCATCACCATCCTGTTGAAGTTTTTTGGCAATTTCTCTTGCTATATCATAGGCTTTTGCCTTTGTTTCTTCTGATTTATTTGTTTCTTTGTAATATTCACTCAATTCTCGTGCAATACAACTTCTGTCACGCTCAAACTCAGAAATTATTCCTAAAATCAGGTTTTTAAAAATATCAAATATTCTACTGTCCTGTAAACCTTCCCTGCTTGATTTATCCTCAAAATTTATATTCGCTAACCTTGAGATATTGATTACTCCTGCCACATTATTGGGGCGTACCTTATAACCACCCCCTTTTTTAGCCACCCCAGCAGGACTTTTAGCTATCCTTTCCCCAAGACCAAGCCAGTCTTCCCATGAGCTACCTGTTTCACCATAAGGTCTAACTCGAAAATTATCTCTAAACAACTTTATTCCACCGAAGTCAGATAACCAGCTTCTTCTATTATTTCGATTAAAATCTCTATACAAGAACTTTTTCTTGTCTTTTTTAGTGGAAATAACTTTCATAAAATATAAGGTAAAATCAAATGGGCCTATTTGCTCAAGCATTTTATCTTTATTAATATCCTTTAAACCAGGCAATAATTGAGCGAGGGTTTTTTTAATAACAAAAGATTTTTTTTTAAAAACTTTTCTGTCATAAGGGAACCTCCTCATTGCACTTCTTTTAAAAAGTGCATCCGTAAATTTTGATAAATCATATTCATTTCTATTAATTGTAATAGTAGCTAAATTGTTTTCGTCTATATTTGCACTTATTTTATAGTCAAAGTCATCGCACGTTGCAGGCTCAACTTTTCCATATTTTTCGGGTTCAAGAGAACTGAATAGATGAATGTCAAACACCTTTCCTTCTCTTGGTGGAATTAATACTTCAAGATTTGAATAGAGTTTTTTTACTGTATCTGAATCCCATTCATCTGATAATTGAGAAATTTCAATAATTGTCCCTTTTGAAAATTTAATACTATTTGAAATTCTTGCTGAACTCTTAACATCAGTTAGAATTTTTATTACATTCTTTTCTATATTTAAATCTACATCGTCCAGTAATTCAGCTGAAATATCGTCAAGGGTGCTGTTGTCTTTTTCAAAATCATGCCAGTTTACACGCCATAAGTATCCAATATCTTTTTTAGCTCTTGTAAATAAATCACACTTTGTTCCCAAACGGTCAAGTGCAAAACGCCCTATCCCTTTTGCCCCTGTTCTTATCCTGCCCCTACTTGTCCTGATTTCTTTTTGTTTAATGTCAGTCCCAATTGTCATCCAATGCTTTTCAATAATTTTCTTCGTCATGCCATCACCATTATCTATGATGAAAATTTTGCATATTTTATTAAAAATATCTTTTAATATCTTTTTCTTATCTTCATTTTTTTCCGGCCT
>Ga0208411_1002293_pt1 | contig 11734 bp, 8 predicted proteins | sample ETN01SmetaG_4_FD_185793 | JGI IMG/M metagenome (GOLD analysis project Ga0208411, IMG submission 185793) | Marine microbial and viral communities from oxygen minimum zone, Eastern Pacific Ocean - ETNP2014F12-01SV261 (SPAdes) (version 2) | ecosystem: Environmental > Aquatic > Marine > Oceanic ...
AAACAAACGCTCTTTGGCACGCGTCATCCCCACATAGCAAAGGCGTCGTTCTTCCTCCAAGGAGGCTGGATCATCAAGAGAGCGATAACTCGGGAAAAGCCCCTGCTCCATGCCAACAAGAAAGACCAAGGGAAACTCGAGACCCTTACTGCTATGCAAGGTCATTAAGGTCACCCGATCAGCGGCCGTGTCCTTGCTATCGGCATCGCTGGCCAACGCAGCAGAGGCCAAGAAGCCCTCAAGATTTCCCTCTTCATTTTCTTCCTGATATTGCAAAGAAGCATTCACAAGCTCTTGCAAATTGCGTCGCCTCTCCTCTGCCTCGTCGGTGGCTTCAGCGATCAGTTCACTGATATAGCCACTCTTCTCCATCACCTGCTGAATCATCTCCGAAGGAATCTGATCTTGCACCGAGCGTTGCAAGTCATTGATCAATTCACAGAACTGCAACAACCCCTTCGCCGATCTTCCCCCTAGTGAGCACACGGCTTCAGCATCACTCACCACATCCCACAAAGGAATACCAAGTTGGTTGGCAGCATCGGCAAGCCTCTGCAAAGTGACCTTGCCAATGCCTCGCTTGGGTACGTTGATCACTCTGAGCAGGCTCACCGTATCGGCGGGGTTGACCAATAAGCGGAGATAGGCCAAGACATCCTTGATTTCACGCCTGTCATAAAAACGTAATCCGCCCACGACAATGTAAGGAATGCGCCATCGCACCAACGACTCCTCAATCGCCCTTGACTGGGCATTGGTGCGATACAACACCGCCACATCGCCCCAGCGAAGTTCTGGATGAGCAGCTTGCAGCTTGCGCATCCGATGCACCACGGCTTCTGCCTCAGCAATCTCATCATCGCAACGGGTAAGCGTGATCAATTCCCCTTCACCACGGGTAGCCCGCAACACTTTGTCGATGCGTTCCGTGTTGTTGGCGATCAGAGCATTTGCCGCTTCCAAAATCGTTGCAGTGGAACGGTAATTCTCTTCTAACTTCACCATCGTGCGGGTGGAATCATCCGGCGCTTTATCGCCAAAATCATCTTGAAACCCCATCAAGATGGTGAAGTCTGCGGCGCGAAAGCTGTAGATACTTTGATCCGCATCACCAACGACAAACACCGAGCGCCCCTGCCATTCGTCGTAATCGGAAGGTTCCCTTCCATCGGTGACCAACAACTTGATCAGTTCATACTGGGTTCGATTGGTGTCTTGATACTCATCAACCAAGACATGGCAAAAGCGGCGATGCCAATAGCTACGTACCTGAGAGTTTTGCTGGAGTAATTGAACAGGCAGCAGTAGCAAATCATCGAAATCAAGCGCATTGTTCGCTGCCAAAGCCTTGCGATATCGCCGATAAACATCTGTGGTCAATTTCCCTCTTTGTCCTTCTGCCTGCTGCTCAAACTGATCAGGTAGCCATCCTTGATTCTTGGCATTACTAATCGCCCAACGCACCTTTTTTGGTTCAAAGCGCTTGGGATCGAGCTGAAGCTCTTGGGTCACGATCTCTTTAACAAGGCTCTGAGCATCGGCTTCGTCGTAGATCGAAAACTGGCGAGTCCAGCTCAATCCTTCCGCATCGCGGAACTTGTCAATATCAAAGCGAAGCAAGCGAGCGAATAACGCATGGAATGTTCCAATCCACAATTCTTTGGTCACCTCTCGATAAATTCGACTCCGCAGCTGACGCTGATCAACCGTCGGCAACGTGCTCCATGGTTGGCCGTATTGACTCTCAGCAAGCCGCTGGGCCAGTAACAGCTCCAAACGATCCTTCATCTCGCGCGCGGCCTTGTTGGTAAAGGTCACTGCCAAGATCTGAGACGGATCGGCACCATGCACACCAATCAAGTGAGCGATGCGATGCGTCAGTGCACGCGTCTTGCCGCTACCAGCACCTGCAACGACCAAAAGAGGCCCCTGATGATGATCAACTGCACGCCTCTGTGCATCATTTAGACCTGACAAGAAGCCACTTTTTGATTCTTTCATCGTGGCCTCACCTCACGAACCCAAAGTGCTTCATAGCGTCCACAAATAACCGCTGAAGAGAACCAAAAGAAGGGGACATTTCCAAGGTGTCCAGACACCATGACATACACAAAAGATTGCAACCAAAGCAGAACGACCCAAAGATCAGACGGAGAGACTTCTAACAAGCGGAATGCCGTTAAAGCAGTAATGATTACGAACAACAAGAACAAGCCTCCTAACACAAGTCCTCCCAACATGAGCGACTCAATCAAAAAGTTATGAGGATAATAACGCGGCAGATCTGGAATAAGATCATTCATAAGTTGATGAGTACGAAACCCAACGCCAAGTAAAGGCTGCTCAAGCCAATATTTAAAACCATTTACTATGAATTTGATACGATCAAGCTCTGAACTATCTTGACCAAATGTATAAAGCCTGTGGACCAAACCATCATCAACTCCAAGATTCCTTGACGCCAACAAAAGCAAACCAGAAACTAACGAAGTAATCAACAAGATAATTTTTCCAGACTTAGCACCGAAAGCGAAGAAAGAAGCAAATATCAAACCCAACAAAGCAGTAGCGAATGCACTCCGAGTTGCGCTGTATATGGTAATTAATATTCCCAGCAAAATGCCTGAATAAACAAGCCAAGACCTTTGAGGGCTTTGTTTACCAGCAGATGGACAACACAAACTAGCAACGCTAATCAGGAAAAGGCTTGCCCCAGCGTGCCCTGTAGTTATAGGGTTTAAATCATGCAGCATGAAACGCATTGAGAAAGGATTGTAATTAAGCAAGAAGGAACACAAAGAGAAGGCAAGAGAAGCAACTCCCATTCCAATCAAACCCAAAGGGTTTAATGAGCTGTCTGTTCGTGCTGAGATCGAATAAACAGCCAGTGCCGGCAAAAGACTACTACCAATCCCCCATGCCAGAAGTTCCCAAGCAGGCACAAGCAAATGAACTCCTAAAAAGCCAATATCTAATAGCAGTCTGATCACATAAAAGCCCCAGAAAAAGAATATCGCAACCAGCCAAGGCTTCAACCTGAAAGGCCTACAAGTTGCCACGATAAATATCGAGGCAAGCATAGTAAAAGCTCTTACTGATAGCATTAGGCTTCTATTTGGCAAGCCCATCTCAAAAGCTATAAACGATAGAGGCAACTGCAGAAAAAGAAGAGAGCCTAAAAAAACAGAAAAGATTAAACCAGCCTGTGGCCGAGGAAAAGAGAACATTGACAAACGATATTGCAACCGTAAAAATATCTTATCAATCAACATAGTCAGCCGAGCCGCAAAGAGTAGTCAAAGAATGATTCTCTCGAGGAATTGAACAGAAGAGGTAGTCCTGGAGAGAAAGAAAATGCACATGGAGCCAAATCAATCCAAAACACAAACATTATTCAAACGATCAGGTCATACCAATCAATCGTCAAGGATGGAAACCACTTTTGCAATAGAAATATCATTTCAAGTATTCAGAAGGAGCAGCATACTATTCGTTCGCTTTACATATGTATTTTCACCCGCCAACGCTTTACGCCTAATTCTGGCCTGGGAATCAACAAGAGATGCCAAGGCATCATCCAATCCACGTATAAATGCATCAGAGCCATCACAAAGAAAAAGCAACTGACGATATGGGGAAAGAGAAGGTATAGGAACAGCAACAACAGGCAAACCTGCAGCAAAATACTCGAAGAATTTCATTGGAAACATAGCCTCTGTATAGGTATTAAGACGCGATGGTAGAATCGCTACATCAAAAAAAGCCATACAAGCAGGGATGTTTTGATAGGATTGAGGGCCAAGGAAGAAAATATTATTTCGAAGCTGCAATTCTGATACATCAGTATCTGAATCACCCTCACCAATAGCTCCAATCATCACAAAAGAGCAGTCTGGGCGAGCATCAGCGACATCAGCAAGAAGATTAAAGTCAATCTTATAACTGCTAATTGCGCCAACAAAGCCAATTATCGGCTTAGGAATATCCTGCATTAATTTCTTGGCATGCTGAAGTGAGGCCTTAGATGGTTCAGCAAAATGCTCATAATCAACTACGTTGGGCATCAGATGCAAACTTGAACAAAGCCCTTGCAATTTCTTCTGTAGTGCGACTGTTGTAACGACAACATGTTCAACATTTGCGGCTGTTCTAAATTCCAAACGGTCTAAAGCCAAAGTAGGCATTTTGGGCTGAGCTCCAATATCATCTACGCAGTGATAAAGAGAATGTTTAAACCTACGAGGATTCAAGTAACTTGTCGTCGCAGGGCTATAAGTCCAAAGTACATCACAATTAAACCCTAGACGCAAATAAACATAGAGGAGAGTCAATGAAAGCAAAAAGCGATTGATCAACGTCAAGAAACGCGATCGAATCCCAGGCAAAACCAAAGGGGATACAACCCATAAGCGCGGAGTGACAAGCCTGGGTGAAATAAAAAATCTGCGCAGCCGTTTTATCAACCTGCCTCGATCTTGACGGGCCAATGTAGGTTGACGTAAGCCCAATGATTCTAAGTAAACGACTCGATGCCCTGCTTTCGCGAGCGCAACAGCAACATGTTGTTTATTGGTCCAAAAAGGATGATCCCAATCAGCAGTAGAGAGAAGTAATATATCCACTAAACTGTTTGCGAATCAAAAGATGATTCCATGATTTCTGGATCCGAATGATCTTCAAGGTCAATCGGCGAATCATCTCTTACACTCTTACCAAGTGGATGACCTGGATCACATAAATCATTATAAGTTCCAGAAGCCTCTATTGAACCATTCTTAACCTCATAAATAAAGTCGCACTTAGAAAGAGTATTAAGCCTGTGAGCTATAACTAGAGTTGTGCAACGCCTTGCGATAATATCCAAAGAGTTAATAACGTCGCTCTCCGTCTTCTCATCAAGCGAACTTGTTGCTTCGTCAAGCACAAGTAATTTCGCCTTACGATAAAAAGCACGGGCCAAAGCCAAGCGCTGACGCTGACCTCCAGACAGGTTCACACCATCTTCTCCAACCAAAGTATAAATTCCGTGAGGTAATTCATCGATCAAGTCAGAAAGTTGTGCGGCATATATGGAATCCCAGAACTCATCCATATCAACATCTTCTTCAGCTATACCAAATGCTACATTCGACTTAATGCTTGCATCTAAAAGATAGATATTTTGTGGCACCTCTGCACAGCAACGATGCCAGGTTGAGACATCAGAATCTAACAAAGCAATGCCATCCAAGCGAACCTCTCCAGCTAATGGACGAAAATGAGCCAACAGGACATTAGAGATTGTTGTCTTACCACTTCCTGTTGAACCCATCAAGGCAATGCGAGAACCCACTGGAATTGTCAATGAGATTGAATTCAATGCCTCCTGATCAGAAGCTGGATAGCAATAACTAATTGAGTGCAAGGATATTTCCCTAACGGGGAACAAGCCCTCTGGAGAAGTACTGTATTGTGAATCAATAGAGCGCTTTGGGATAGGAAGCTCTAAATAAGCCAATGCAGAATCAACCTCAGGCAAAGCACCGCGAAGTCTCACGAGCGCACGAAATAAATCCTGTAGTGGTGGAGTAAGCTTCACCGAAGCAACAACAAATGTAGTTAAAAATGGGATCAAAGTAATTGCGAGTTCTTCTGCGCTAATCGAGCCGCCAAAAGCAGGTAACAAAGCGACTGCAAAGATAAGCGTAATTGCCAAAGGCTCAATCACAAAGCGCGGCACATCTGGCAATAATTTAGAAAGCCACTGGAATGACTTTGCAGACTGACCAGCCTTGATAAACCGTGATTCAAAATATTGGAATGTATGAGTTAGATGAATATCGCGAATCGAATAAAATGTCTGACTCAATAATGAGTTAGCCAATGCATCAAGCCTAACAGTTTGCCGCGAGGCATGACGTAAATAAGGCACAACGAAAGTCGAGGCAATAAAATAAGCCAATCCCAAAAAGATTAGCAAAGCAAGTGCCTTAACACCCAAGGCTAAGGCAAGTGCAATAGCCAAAAATGAAATAACAATAGTGCTCGATGTAATTGCAAGAATGGGCTCTATTACAAGATCCGAGACTCTCTGCATATTGACCATCAACTGCGCCGAAATCGCAGTCCCCTTTGCAGTCAAAAAATATTCATATGGCTGGCCAACAACACGAGAAAGCATTCGATCAGAAATATCCCTCCAAACCTGAGCAGTCAAGCGCTGTTGAAAAACCTTAAGCACAAGTTTAGAGATAGATCCAAGCCAACTAAGTGCAACAAAAATCAGAACAAGCCACAGCGCCTGCTCACTAGAAGATCCCCCCAAAACTTTAATTCCAGGGACAGAGTCACTAAGCTTCTGTCCAACCAAACTTCCTGCCATACGGGCAGCGACGGCCACAATCGCAAGATCAAGCACACCAGAAATAATCGATAGAGGCAGAACAGCCATCAATGACTTCAGGCGTCTACGCGGGACTACCTGAAACAATCGACGAAGCTTGCTTAGCGTCTGGCCTTTACGAAAAGGCACCTAAGAGTCCCACTCATGCCCCCCAATGTATGAGCCTTTAGCCTTTAACTTCGACCAATTCGGCCAGACTAAAAACCGATCTTCCGAAGCTTCCTCAAAATATGTCGACGTTTCAAGCTCAATGGAGAAGGTTGCTTGAGTGGCGTGCTCCCATTCCTGAGGCAGTCAAAGTAACTTTCGATTTGACCAAGTGCTCGGATCCAGACTTGTTTAAGCGCTGATTCTCCATGAATCTCCAAGACGTTGATCAATCTTTCTGGCTCTGGCAGCCAAGGCCGTGGATTCACGACTACTTCAAGGATCCGAGACACATCAAAGTCCAAACTCCCGCAGCCAATTTGATGCCCAAAAACACCTGGCTCAATATTATCAGCAAGGGCGTGATTCAAACTGCTAAAAACCACACAACCAGAAGCCAATGCTTCAATCGGTGGCAAGCCAAAGCCTTCGGTAACTCCAGTAGCGCGCCAATATTCACTTGAATCATAAATAACCACAGTGGAAGAGTTGAATTCATCAACCAAGCTTTCAACCCATCCCGACTGGATGACGACTCTCAGGCCCTTCTTTTGCAAAGCAGGCACCAATGTATCCAATACATAAGAGCTGTTCTTCCTTTGCTGAACAAGAACATCAATAGGACGCTTTGTTTGAGTAAAACGTGCTCCTTGTTCAATCCAACAATTCTCTATCGCATTGGGGACAAGAAACAGCGGATTGCGTGGTGCCCTATCCCCCCAATACCCCATCGTATTGCGGCTTACCGCCAACACCGGAACGCCATGGGGCAAATGAAAGCCATAACCACTGCTATGAGCGTGATAAGCAATCTGATGCCCCCTAAGTCGACGCAATAATTTGGGTACGTCGTACCCCCAACTGACTACCCACAGCACGTCCCCTGAGACAGCTTCTTGATGCAATTGATCATCAAGAAATGGATGATCATCTTCTCGCTGCCGATAAGTCACCACTTGAGAAGTGCAAAATTGACCGACCAAGCGAGCCGTCTGAAGCTCAACTTGCAGCCCACCACAACGAAATTGGCCTGTTGTGCCTGGCACCAAGAAGCGAAGATCCTGCAAAATCAGGCCGCTGCACCCTCTGTGCTGCCGGAGCGCTGACGCTTGGTTAGGAAGCCAAACCACACCTTGCCGATGGCCGCCACCAGATTGCCTTCTAGCTCTTTGAACATGTCCATATTGCAGTGGAAAGCCTTGTTGGCTTCTGCCACGATCCGATCGGCTGTTGATTGATCAATCGGTAGGGCATCAAGAGTGGCGCGGTATTGGGTCTTGAACGCACCGGCATCGGCAATGTCATCGAAGTCGTAGAAACGCAAGCCGTCGTGTTCACCAAGATTCATCGCTTTCTGAGCGATGTTTTTCAGGATCTGGCCGCCGGATAGATCACCGATATAGCGGGTGTAGTGATGACCAACCAACAATTCAGGAGATTCTTTGGCTAGCTGACGGATGCGAGCCACGTATTCCTGGGCCGCTGGTGTGGTCTTGACCGTATTGCGCCAATCACTGCCGTAGTAGAAGGCCAGATCCTGTTCGAGAGCTTCCTGACAGTTGAGTTCAGGGAAACCAACAGGCCCAACAACAGGGTTGCCCTGCTCACGCAGCTTGCCAATCTCTTCTTCCATCGCGGAATACACCAGATGAAGATCAGCGACCAAGGTGCGATAGCTGGTCTTATCAACAACGCCTTTGAGGAAGCAGCTCACAAAGCCGGTGTTCTCCGCCATCGTGTGGGCTTTCTTGGTGCCTTCTCTAAGTTGGGCCGCTAGGGCTACAGACATTGGTGGGAGGTTGGCGTTAATTCAATGCAACGAAGTTAAAAGCAGCAGACCCTATACGGTTCATTGGATTGCGAAGGGTTACTGGAGCTCGTTCAAAGGAACCTCCGAAGGGAACAGTTTGAAGAGGTCGCGACAAATCTGTTGCAATTCGGCCGAATGGGCTGGATGGGGAAGATGAGAGCCCTGCGGCAGCCAGTCACCGACAGTAACCAGCCGCCGCAGCTCACCGTCGTAATTCATTCCTCGGATCAGCACACCGAGTAGTCGAGGAGACTCCTGATCCAACGAACTTGCACTGAACTGCAACTGAATCAAAAAGCTGCTGCACTGCAAACGAGAACTCCAGCCAGGAAAATGGGAGGAGAGGTCGAGAGATTCAGGCTCAATCCACTCGCGAGTTTGAGGGTCATCCTGCCAAGGAGACAGGTTGGGGCGCCCCGCAGGAAAGTAGCAGCGAACAAGGTTCATCGTCGAAGCAAGTGCCTGAACCTGGGCCATGTTCCTAACCCCTTCTCCAGCGTTCACCCTGAATTCTCAATCTGATCCAATCGTGCAGGAGCTTACAAGCCATCACCGTTACCTTTGTTTCAGGGTTAACGACATATGGCACAACCACTGCCCATCAATCTTCTCTATGCCATGCAAGAGGACATCAACCTCTCGCAATTCAGCAAGGTGAGTCCTAAGCAGTAAGTGGATGATGACTTCTTGATAAAAAAAGAGCCTGCCTGGAAGCTGCTCAACGCAGCTCATGTTCAGACGCAATCATTAACGAGATGACAGGTCCGGGATTGCTGAACCGCCTCACCCGATATGGGGCCATCGGCGTAATTGCCGCCATGGTTCATGCCGGAGTGCTGATCAGCCTTTCGCTCGCCCTTCCGGAATGGCTTGCCAACCCAATTGCCTTTCTAGCCGCCTCATTGGCGGGCTATCTGGGCCATTCCTTGGTGACGTTTCGAATGGAAACCGGCGGCAAGCGCTTCGCCCGCCGCTGGCTCTTGCTGCAATACGCCGTCAACCTTTTTGTCTGTGGCGTTCTTCCTCTAGTCCTACCGGCATCGATGGTTCCAATGGGCCGCACCCTTGTTCTGGTCTTCACGCCAACCGTGCTGAATGCACTGATCTGGAGCAAAGCAGCCCGCTTTAGTGCCCGGAGACTCCGAGCCCACGGCTGCCCACCACACCTGCACGCTGATGATCTCGGCCTAGCACCAGAGGTGAACACGGCCATTCTCGATCTCGCCACCAGCGGCCGCCTCAAGAGCGCAAGCCTGCTGGTGAACGCTCCAGCGGCAGAGGAGGCCATCAAGAACTGGCAACAGTTACCTTTCCCGCCACAGCTAACACTGCATCTCTGCCTCACTGAAGGGCCTTCAAAGGAGAACACTCCAGACCTGCCATCAAGTTTCGGCCGCTTGCTGTTGGCCTCTTTCCTGCCCAGACAACAGAGGATTTCTAGTCAACTGGACGTCGCCATTAGCAGCCAAATCGAACGCTATCGGCTGCTCACCGGAGAAGAAGTCATTCACATTGATGGACATCAGCACATCCATTTGGTTCCCATCGTTCTCACCGCAATTCTGAATCAGGCCACCGCTCAGCAGATCTGCTGGATTCGCACGACTGCAGAGCCACTACCAACAGGCTTGCCATTGCGTTACTGGTGGCAAGCTCTGCATCGTGGCGGCCTCTTAAAATGGCTCTTGCTGCAGCTGCTTTCAGCACTAGCCATGCCCAGACTCAAACAGGCAGGCATCAGCAGTAACGCCGCTTTCGCCGGCGTTTTGTTTACCGGACACATGACAGGTGAGCCTCTCAAAGCGGCTTGGCGTGATCTTTCCATCCAGCCGCAACGCTATAGAGCAACACCCCCACTGCTACTAGCCCATCCAGCAGCAGCCCCGAACCATGCGATGGACCTTGGCGACTTCCAGCTCTCAGAGAGCTTCTTACGATCACCCTGGCGCGAGAAAGAGTGGCGAGCGCTGCAGAACTCATCGACCCTCTGATGCTGCCGATCCGTGCAGAGCACGAATGAAGTAATGGGGACGTCGCTTCACATCGATGTAGATGCGACCGATGTATTCACCGAGTACGCCGATACCTATCAACTGGATGCCACCCAGGAAAAGAATCGCCACGATCAAGGAGGCATAACCGGGCAAATCAGCACCGATCAGGATGGTGCGCATCATGATCAATGCGGCGTAAAGAAAGCTGATTAGGGAGATCAGAACTCCGATCAATCCCCAAACCTTCAATGGTTTGACCGAAAAAGAAAAGATGCCGTCCAGTGCATAGCGCCAAAGCTTGAGCGGGCTCCAAGAGGTTTGCCCGCCAGATCGAGCAATACGGCTGTAACTGATCTGGGTACTGCGATAACCAGTCCAAGGCATCAGCCCCTTGGAAAAGCGCGTGGCCTCACGCATCTGTGTAATCGCTTCCACGACCGGAGAGCTTAGAAGACGAAAATCACCAGCCCCCTCCTGAAGCTGAATGGAATCCACCAGCCGATTGAAAACTCGATAAAACCATGATGCAGTGGCCAACTTGAAGCGAGATTCCTGATCGTGTTGATCGCGGACAGCTGTCACGACCTCCGCACCATTCCTCCAAGCCTCTGCCATGGCGGTGATCCGCTCCGGGGGATGCTGCAGGTCTGAATCAATCAACACCACAGCGGCACAGCGACCCGAGGCGTAATCGAGCCCTGCAAGCATCGCCGCCTCCTTGCCGAAATTTCGCGTCAGTTCAATCAATGTGACCGCGCCAGCAAGCTGCTTCAGCTGCTGGCATCTCAATACTGCAGCGACAGTGTCGTCAGTGGAGCCGTCATCGATCATCACCAGATGCTGCACATCTGGTTGGCTCAAAACCCTTTCTATAAAGCAACCGATCAACGTTTCTTCGTTGAAGCAGGCCGCCACCACCCAAATGCCACCCGCTGAGCAAACGTTATCCATCGCAGCGTTCAACCTGATCAGAATCTAGTGACACCTTCGGTCATAGGCTCAATCTGCTGAAGAGTAACGACCAACATGGCCCAGTTTGAGAAGCTCACCGCCCCGACCCAGGGCACACCGATACGCTTCGAGAACGGCCAACCGGTCGTGGCGAACGACCCGATCATTCCTTTCATTCGCGGCGACGGGACCGGCGTTGACATTTGGCCAGCAACTCAAAAGGTGCTCGATGCAGCTGTCGCCAAGGCTTACAACGGAAGCAAGAGAATCGAATGGTTCAAGGTGTTCGCTGGAGATGAGGCCTGCGACCTCTATGGCACTTATCAATACCTACCTGAGGACACCCTTGCAGCGATCCGCACCTATGGGGTTGCCATCAAAGGCCCACTCACCACGCCAGTGGGTGGCGGCATCCGCTCGTTGAACGTGGCCCTGCGCCAGATCTTCGAT
>Ga0208411_1002295_pt1 | contig 11716 bp, 8 predicted proteins | sample ETN01SmetaG_4_FD_185793 | JGI IMG/M metagenome (GOLD analysis project Ga0208411, IMG submission 185793) | Marine microbial and viral communities from oxygen minimum zone, Eastern Pacific Ocean - ETNP2014F12-01SV261 (SPAdes) (version 2) | ecosystem: Environmental > Aquatic > Marine > Oceanic ...
AAAGGGCCAGTTATCGGTGCGAAACGTGGGCACCGGAATCCGTTCGCGCCCCACCAGATTGCCCGTAGGCCAGTTGGCCCAGCCGTAGCGTGCGGCAACTGGTTCCTTTACCAGGTCACTGCTTAATTCGATGCACCATTTTTTGTCCAATCGCGTCTCCCTTGCCTTGGCCGGATACCAGCGGCGATCGGCTCCGGCAATAATGAATCCTTTAATGGGGGCCTTGCCTTCGCGTGGTTGCGGGAGTACCTGCCACGCTGCATTATTCTCGATGTGCTTCCAGCGCTCATACACCATGGGGTCCTGATCAAAAAAGAGGAACAGCTTTCCGTCCTGCTTTTTCATTTCGGTGAATTCATTACCGCGATGGACGACCTTTTTTTTGTAAACTTTTGCCAAGGCCCAAAGAGAGGCGTACTCAGCGACGGGGAGCTTTTCGGCGGGGTGGATATAGGAATTTCCAGAGGGGTAGGTGGCGATCATATCTCCATGAAGATCATGCTTTAGTGCCCGGCGCTGGATGTCGCGGATGATGGCGTAACCCTCGGCAACGGTAGCCATCTCGGGATCGATACCGAAAGTTCCCCACCCGGGTTGACTGATGCAGCCGAAGGGAAGGGAGTCATCATTAAAAGCTTTGCGGAAGGAAACCGGCACCTTTGGGAATGTCGATTCATAGCGCGTCCAGCGCATGAAGTTGTTGTTTTCTCCCTGATAATAAAGCACACCGCGCAGGCCAAGATGGCGGATGGGCATGACCGTGGCATTGAATAGGCCAGCGGGCGGGCTCCAGCCGGCGCGGGCATCGCCGGGTTTCTTGGGGAGTCTAAGGCGCGGTTCTTTTTTTCCTTCCGCCTTGGCCTGAGCAACCTTTTGGGTATGGGCTTCCCGGGCAACCTCGCAGGATTTTTCCCATTCATCCATCAGGGCAGCAATCTGCTTGGGGTTATCCCAGATGGCAGTTTGCGCATCGTGCTCGGCAAGCACGGTTTTTATGAGTTTATTGTCGATGGCATCAAGTTCCTCCCGAAGGCACCAGGTCTGGCCCAGCGTGCCGCCCCGCGCGACATTGATAATGCCAACAGGCACCTTGAGGTAACGATGCAGGAACGTGCCGTAAAGATAGGGCACGGCCGAAAAGCGTTGGGCACTTTGCGGGGAACATTCCTGCCAGCTGACATTTTTACGGATATCAGGCAGGGGCTTGTACCAGGAATCCTCCCAGGCAATGTAGCGCAGGCCCGGGAAATCCGCCGAAGCGGCTTCGCGATCCTTGCGGTTGAAATTGCCCCAACCCATGTTGCTTTGGCCCGCGCAGATCCAGATCTCGCCGATGAGCACATTTTGTGCGAGGGCCATTTGCCCACCTGATTGGGCGATGATCCAGGTGGGTTGGAAACTGGCCTTGGCCGGTGGAAATTCGACGCTCCAGCGACCGTCCTCCAAAGCTTTGGTTTCAAGCGTTTGGGTTTCGAGCCTCGGAGGATTCCTTTCCACATACTTTACTCCAACTGAATATTCTCCTTCCGCTGCCTCGGCATTTTGAGTTTTACCCAGTTTATCCGCTGCGGTCTGCCCCAGGGAGGCATCCTGAGTCAGGGTAATCTTTACGGTAGCCTTTGGTTTGGCCCAACCCCAGAGGGTGATGGGTTTCTGCTGTTGGATAACCATGTTGTCACTGATGATCTTGGCAAACCGGAGGGTTTCTGGATCTTGAGCTTTGGCTCTTGGGAGTGCGCACAGGAAGGGAATCAGCAGTAAAATAATTTTCGGCTTCATAATGAACAGGTAGCGGCAAAAGCGTCCCGAATCCACTGTGTTTGGTCGAGCAAAACCTCCGGACTTGATCAAAGTCCATCCCCCTCCTAGGCTTTCTGGGTTCCCAAACCAATAAGGGTATTACCATGAATCGACGCACATTTATCCAAACTACTGGAGCCGCAGCAGCAGTGGCCGCAACTTCCACCATTCAAGCCGCTGACAAGAAACGTAAGCGCGCAAACAAGGGACTGATTTTTAAGTCTACAAAATTTGGCGGAAAACCAAATCTTAAACGTATGCAGGAGCTCAAGGAATTGGGCTTTGATGGGATTGAGGGTTCGGCTCCGGGCATGGATGTGCCTGGCCTGCGAAAAGCGTGTGAGGAAGTAGGGCTACCCATGCACGGGGTGGTTTACAACAAGCACTGGAATAAGAGGCTCTCTTCGCCTGACAAAGCGGTGCGTGACGAAGGGCGTATGGGGCTCGAGGCGGCCATTCGCGAATCGAAGGCGGTTGGCGGCTCATCGGTGCTGCTGGTGCCTGGGGCAGTGCGAGGGCCGGACGAGACGCACGAACACGTTTGGGAACGTTCGATCACCGAAATTCGCAAGGTCATCCCTCTGGCGAGTAAATTGGGTATCCATGTGTTGATTGAGACAGTCTGGAATGGGTTCTGTTATAAGCCCGAGCAGTTCCGTGATTACCTCGATGAAATCAACAACCCCTGGGTGCAGGCCTATTACGACATCGGCAACATGCAGAAGTTTGCGCCTAGCCACGAGTGGATTCGCATCCTCGGCAAACGCAACGTGAAGCTGGACGTAAAGGATTGGGGTGGTCCCAATAAAAAATTCTGCCCGCTCGGTCAGGGTGATGTGGAGTGGGATAAGGTCCGCGAAGAATTGGCGAAGATCGGGTTTTCCGGTTGGGTCACCCGTGAGGGCAGTGACGGCGGTGCCGACAAGACGGCTGCATTGATGGACGAGCTGCTGGATTTATAAAGGTAAAAAATGAACTTCATAATCTGCCGGGTTATTCTTTGCCTCTTATTCGGATTGATATTGGCCGGACAAGCAGCGAAATGGCCGCAGGTCAAGGCAACGAATATTCGCCGGGTGTTCCATAATGGCGAGCACAACGCCTTTACTGACCTGGTTCGCTGGCAGGGAAAATTCTGGCTGACCTTCCGCAGTTGTCCTGATGGGCATATGGTGCATCCAACGGCTTCAATCATGATCCTGTCGAGCCCAGACACAAAAAAATGGACTCAAGAGCACCGCTTCAGTGTTCCCCAACGAGACACGCGTGATCCGCATTTCCTCGTCTTTAAGGATAAGCTATTTATCTACACGGGCACCTGGTATTGCGGCGATTCCTCCCCGGCCCGGTCTGAATATACCCTAAACCGGCACTTGGGATATGCCGCGTGGTCTGCGGATGGGAAAAAATGGCATAGCCCAATTATGCTTGAAGGAACCTTTGGGCATTACATCTGGAAAGCCAACACGTTTAACGGCAAGGCCTACCTCTGTGGGCGCCGCAACCGCGAGTTTGACATCAAGGCACGTGGCGAAGGGGCCACCGTGGAGTCGGCCATGCTTGAGAGTGATGATGGGCTCATTTGGCGAACGCGCACGTTATTTCAGGAGGTGCGGGGCGATGAAACCGCGTTTCAATTCGGGCCGAAAGGCGACATCCTGGCCATTGGTCGGCGCGGTGGCGATAAGGCACAACTTCTCAAGTCAAAGCCGCCTTATACGAAATGGACCCGGCGTGAAATGGACCGCTACATTGGCGGCCCGCTCCTCACCAAATGGGGAGGTCGTCATGTGGCTGGTGGCCGTAAATCCGGCGCGGCATTGGTCGGCAAACGCGGCCCCAAGACTTCTCTCTACTGGCTCAACCCTGAAGCCAAGAATGAAAAAGATCTCCTCACTGAATTTGTTGAATTGCCCAGTAACGGCGACACATCCTACCCGGGCTTCGTGGAATTAAGCCCAACCCGCGCAATTGTTTCATGGTATTCCTCACACGAAAAGGACAGCAAAGGTAAATCGATCACCGCCATCTACATGGCTGATCTCAAAATACAGCAGTAGTCAGAGCAATTATTATGAAGAGGCAAATCGGCATTCTATTGGTGGCAATATTGATACTGCCTGTAACGTCTCAGGCTGCGCAACTATTGGCCGGTGCGGCCAAGGTGGATATCACTGATGAACGCGGGCCGGTGAATGACCGGCTCTACGCCCGCGCACTCGCGCTGCGCAGTGGCGGCACCACAGCCATTTTGGTTTCCATTGATGCGGTGGCGATTGGAGGCATTGGCCGGATCAAGGATGATTTTCTCCCCAACATTCGCGCAGTCCTAAAGGAGGAGTTGGGTATTGCCCCAGCTAATACTCTATTTAATGCCAGTCATTGCCATGGAAGAGTTCACCCGGAAACTGAGGTCCGTACGATTCAGGTAATCAGGCAGGCAGTAAAGAATTTGGTCCCGGTAAAGGTTGGGGCAGGGATAGGGAAGGAAACGCGCATCATGGAAAACCGCCGGCTCCATCTCAGGAATGGTCGGGAAGTGGATGTGCGTCGTGCCTATTCCTTGCCGCCGGATAATCAGGTCGCCTCGGTCGGCCCGGTGGATCCTGATATTGGAGTGCTACGCTTGGACCGTCTGGATGGCAAACCAGTGGCGGTGGTCTACAACTTTGCCTGTCACCCCATTCAGAACACACCCGAAGCGGGGAATAGTGCCGATATTGCCGGATTTTCCTCCAAGACCATTGAGGAGAATCTCAACTGTATCGCCCTCTTTGTGCAGGGGGCTGGTGGCGATATCAACCCGATCAGTTACAAGGATGTTAACCATTTGCACAGTGCCGAGCCGTTGGGGCTGATGTTGGGGTTAAGCACGCTTCGGGCGGTGCGAAAGATTAAGACTCGTCCTGATCAACCACTAAAGGTGCACAGCGAGAAGCTCAAGCTGCCGCGCGCGGATCATTCCAAACGGATTACCGCCATGGAGGCAGAGCGTACCCGTCTGACCGAATCATTGCGCGGTACGTTCCTTAATCTGGATACCTTCCTGCCTTTGGTTGTGAAATATCAGCTCTCGACCAACGCTCCTTCATTAAATTCATACCGCTATCTTCATGAACTGCAGATGGGCCGCGGAGGGTTAATGCGTCTGGATGAGGCCAATCGTCGTCATCTGCAGGCTTACATGGGCAATATTCGCAAGATGGAGGAAATCACGCGTTTGAACACCAACCTGCGCCTTTTGCAAAACCATCAAAAGACCGGCTATGATGCGGGTGAGAAGACCGTGACTGTTGAGGTGGCAGGGCTTCGCGTGGGTGACTTTGTGATCACCAGTTTCCCAGGAGAACTGACTGTGCCGATCGGATTAAACATCAAGAAGGCGGCGAAGCATCCTCATGCGTTTGTGGCCGGTTATACCAATGGCTATATTTATTATGCTCCTACTGCTGAGCAGCTGAAGAATGTTGGGGGTGCACAGGAAGATAGTGACTGTTTGCTTGATCCGGCCTGGCAGAAGATTTACGAGGTCAAGGCCGGCGAAATTATCGGCAGGTTGCTGAAGTGATTTTTCATTGCCGCAGGGGTTTAGCGATCTACAGTTGTGGGGTGAAGACGCTCCTATTTTTATCGGTTTTCTGTGTGGTGCATAGTGGTGCCGCAGCGCAAAAAGGTTTTCAGCCGTTGTTTAACGGCAAGGACCTCACCGGTTGGGCAGGTGTCGGTGGGGATCAGAGCAACTGGCAGGTAAAGGACGGGTTGCTCTCCTGTACCGGCAAACCCGGCTCGCACTGGATTGCGACAGAAGAGGAATACTCCGATTTTGATCTGCGGCTGGAATATAATATTCCCAAGAACGGTAACAGCGGTGTGTTCATCCGTGCGCCAAAAAAAGGCGCGGCGTGGGTGGCGGGTATGGAAATCCAGGTGCTCGATGATTTTGGAGACAAATGGAAGAACCTGAAACCAGCGCAGTTCACCGGCTCCATTTACGCCATACAACCGCCGGGCAAACGCGCCACGAAAAAGGCTGGAGAGTGGCAGACGATGCGCATTGTTTGCAATGGAACAAAGTGTGACGTGTGGATTAACGGCGAGCACGTGGTGAAGGGCGATCTCGCCAAATTGGCAAAGACGCATTCCCAACCCGGCCTCAAGCAAAAAAAGGGATTTATTGGCCTACAGAACCACAGTTCGCCTGTGCACTATCGTAACATCCGCATCAAACCCCTTAGGTAATCACTTAAGTGAATGGAAAATTTTACGGTGACCATTACTGATGGTTGTCAGAATGGGCTTGGTACCAGAAATGCGTGCTGCTCCAGAAAGCTCATCGGACCGTTCCATAAGATGAACTGGGTGAGAAACAGGATGAGTGTGTAGCCGAAAACAATAGGTAGTGCTGCCAATCTGAAGAACCAGCGCAGCGTGAAGTGGCGGGCTCTCTCGCGACGAACAGCGCGCCCCATGGCCCAGCCGACCATTAATCGAGCGGGTAACCCGAAAATCACAAAAAAGAGGGCCGGTAACCAGGTAATTTCAGATGGCATCAGTTCCACCTTTAACAGGAATAGAGGCAATGCCAGCACCAACGTCAGCAGCAGTCCCAGCCAAAACATAAAGGGAGCCTTGTTTCCCAGTCGGTGCACAGCCGTAATCTCAATGAAGGCCCCAAAACGATTCTCTTTGGCGAACCAGACTTGCATAAACGGCAGGTACAGAAGCACCCCCATGAGTAGCAGCCCTCCCAGGAGTGAAACGAGGATGCCGGCATTCGAGGCGATGTTTGAAGCCAGGATCATCAAGCTCACCGGGATCAAAAGCCACAGTAGTGTGCCGGCAAACCCCCGTGTTCCGAGCCAGAACAGGTAGGGTAGTTGTAATTCACTTACAGTATCCCAGAGCGCATCGCGCGCATTGGTAAACTTATCGGTTGAGCCGATCCAGCGGATAAATTTGATGGGTGCGGGCCAGGCAAAGTGTCGCAGTTTTCCTCCCCGCAATATTGCCCATATGATATGTAGAGAAGTTAGTCCGGTGACAATCCATAATCCCACACTCCAGCCACCCGCACCATTTGGATTTACGATTACTGCAGAGTCACGCATAGCCGCAAGAAAACGCGCCGGCCAGAGCATTAGCCAGATACCCAGGACGACACCGCCCAGGCGCCCGGCTTTGCGCACGCCAATGAATCCATCGCGCAAATGACCGGTCCGCGCGATGGTGCCGCTAACATGCAACAGATATCCGAGGCTGGTCAGGTTGACTACAGGGATTGCCGAGACGATTGCCAAGCCGACGATGAGGCACAGTGTTCCAAAGCACCAGCCGATAGCCGAATAGATACCGTGTCCAATCCGCCTAAAGAAGGACTGCTTCGGTTGCGTTGGATCGGGTTTCGAATGAGCTGTTGGCGGATCAATTACCGGCGGCAACTGATCCAGTGGAGATTCGGCCGGTTGAAACCAATCATCTTGCTGTTGCGTATTCACCACTGTATATTTGCTTCTTGGATGGGTATGTGTCGTTTGGACACTTGGTTACGGCTACCATGAAAGCACTTGAAAAGATAGTCTCTCCGATTGGACAGCGCAACCTGCTCTTTACGGTGATTTGCACACTGGGCCTGGGTGTAGTGTTCTCCAGTCTGCTGCAATCTGACACAGTGACTCCGCTCAGGAATCATTCGGCAGAGCGATATCAAAAGCCTAAGTTTCGTGATGTCGTTGAACGGGTTGATGCCGAGTTTGTTGCCCGTTGGGAAAAGGAAGGGCTCAAGCCGGCACCGCCAGCCGATGAATTGACTCGAATTCGGCGTTTGTCCCTTGGGTTGACCGGGACGATTCCGGCCCTCCAGGAAATCCGGGCCTTTGAAGAGGCGCGGGATTTCTACGCGGGAAATCAACCGCCGCCTAACAACCATATTCAGTGGTGGCTTAGTCATTTATTTGAGGATCGGCGAACCAGTGATTACCTTGCTGAGCGTTTTGCGCGTGCCTATGTCGGGGTGGAGAATGGGCCATTTTTGGTTTATCGCCGCCGCCGCTTTGTGAGCTGGCTTAGTGATCAGTTCCACGGGAACCGGCCTTATGACAAAGTTGTACGCTCATTGATCACCGCCGAGGGCCTTTGGACCAGCAACCCGGAAGTGAACTTTTTCACCGTGACCGTCGATGAGAATGACAAGAAGAACAAGCCCGACGAGGTGAAGCTGGCTGTGCGCATGACTCGGGCTTTCCTTGGGGTGCGGCTTGACTGTGTCCAGTGTCACGACGACCGCCTCAACGACCGCTGGGTGCAAAAGGATTTTCACCAGCTCGCGTCTTTTTTTTCCGGTGCCAACATGAGACTTTCGGGTCTCCGTGAGACCGGTCGGTCCTACGAGTACAAGTACCGCGGCAAGTCTCAGAGCGAGGTGCCAAAAAAGGTTCCCTTTCTTCCCGAGCTCTTGCCAGAAAAGGGTGAGCCACGCGATCGCTTGGCCGCTTGGGTTACCGACAAGCACAACCGGGCCTTCGCGCGCGCCGCAGTCAATCGGATCTGGGCGCTGATGTTTGGCCGGCCGCTGGTTGATCCGATCGATGAGATTCCACTCAAAGACTCCCTGAAAAACCCCTACCCACCGGGGCTTGAGACGCTGGTCGATGACTTCATTGACCACGACTTCGACCTCCAACGACTCATCCGCGTGATTGCCGCCACACGCGTCTTTGGCCTCGATAGCAAGGTTTCTGAAGATCGCACGCCCTTGACCGAGAAGCACGACCAACACTGGGCGGCCTTCGCGCTATCGCGGTTGCGGCCCGAGCAGGTGGCCGGCAGCATTATTCAGGCTGCCTCCCTTACAGCCATTGATGCCGATTCACATATCCTGTTTCGAATGACTCGGGTATTTCAGCAGGGGGATTTTATCAAGCGCTATGGTGATGTGGGGGCCGATGAGTTTTATGCCCTGGGAGGAACAATCTCACAGCGCTTGCTGATGATGAATGGAAAACTGGTTCATGAACGGATTAAGGATGACCTGGTGGCCAACGCCGCGGCGCGTATTCTGGCCACAGCTCCCGATGATGAGGCAGTGGTGCAGACTACGTACCTGGCGGTACTGAGCCGTCAGCCAACTCAGGAGGAGGTCCAATATTTTGCTGGATTGCTGGCACAAAAGGGAGACCGGAGTCGCAAGGACAAACAGGAGGATCTTTACTGGGCACTCCTCAACTCAACTGAGTTTTCCTGGAATCACTGATATGAATCCCCCATTCAACAGTTCTCATCTTTCCCGCCGTGCATTGCTGCGGGCGGCCGGGTTGGGCGGGGTAGCGTGGTTGACCCCATTGACTCATATGATTGGGCAGGCTCAGGAAAAGGAAGCGAGTCAAGCGTCGGCCAAGTCGGTAATCATTTTGTGGCTGGCCGGAGGTGCGAGCCAGCTTGAGACCTTTGATCCACACCCGGGCAAAGAGATTGCGGGAGATACAGGCGCAATTAAGACCTCAGTTAAGGGTGTGGAAATTGCTGAAGGCCTTCCGCAGGTGGCCGAGGTGATGGAGGAGTTGACCCTCGTGCGCTCAATGTTCAGCCAGGAGGGTGATCACGAGCGGGGAACCTACAACGTTAAGACCGGGTACCGCCCTGATCCGACGATGGTTCATCCATCGATCGGGGCAGTGATCTGTAACGAGCTGCCCGTGGACGGGGTGGATATCCCGCGGCACATCTCGATTTTACCGGGCCAGTGGCCGGCGCGCGGTGGCCACTTGGGCGCTGACCTGGATGCGTTCAAGGTGTACGACACGCTGGGCCAAGCAGGGGACATGACTGCCCGAGTGAAACCGTCGCGCCAGAAAAACCGTTTGGAAGGACTGAGAAAAGTCGAGGAGTCGTTCGCACGTGGTCGGCGCACGGACCTGGATAAAAAGAAGACCCTGCACAACGTTACGATTCAACGGGCGCTGGATATGATGAATTCCAAGCAGCTGGGCGTCTTTGACGTGAGCAAGGCCCCGGCGCAGACGCGTAAGGCGTTTGGCGACACGGATTTTGGGCGTGGTTGTCTCGCGGCGGTTCAGTTGGTCGGTGCTGGTGTTCGTTGCGTGGAGGTGACTCTGGGCGGGTGGGATACCCACATTAACAACCACGAAGGCCAAGCCACTAAAAACGCCATTCTTGACCCTGCCTTTGCCACGCTCATCCGTGAGTTGCGCGTGCGCAAGCTGCTCGCTGAGACCATCGTAATTTGCGCCGGCGAATTCGGACGCACGCCGAAGATTAACGGCCTGGGAGGGCGTGACCACTGGCCAAAAGGTTTCTCGGTGGCACTGGCGGGAGGTGGATTCAGGGGCGGCCACGTCCATGGCGCTACTGATCCTGAAGGCGTGAAAGAGGAACCCAAAGACCCTGTCAAGGTTGCTGATCTTCACACTACGGTTATGCATCTACTCGGTATCGATCACAAAAAGAAGTATAAGAACCTCCCTTTCGACCGCTTCGGGACACTCAGCGAAGGGGATGTAATTAAAGGTTTGTTAAAGAATGCATAGTGTATGCAGCCTGGATCCTCACGACCAATAAATCTCCATTAGAAGCGCTCAATAGTTTATTGAAGGACGATGAGAAGATACTGTTTCAGAATATTTTCATGCACTGTATTATTCGTGTCTGGCACATTCTGCGAGGTTATCGCTGCGCCGGATATCAGTTCAGTTAAGCCTGATTTGATTCTTCCTTCCTTGACTAAAGGGATGCCGGCTCCGGGTAAGCGGGTGAAGCAGACGCATCCGGACTGGAAAGATACGGAGGTTTATCACGTGATTTATCTGCCGAAAGATTGGCAGCCTAATAAGAGGTATCCGGTGATTGTGGAGTATGCGGGCAATGGGCCATTCAAAAACAGGTTTGGTGATATCAGTGCAGGTCATCCAGAGGGCAGCAAAATGGGCTACGGTATTTCGGCCGGTACCGGGTTTATATGGGTTTGCATCCCCTATCTGAACAACGCTGGAAATAAAAATGTGACGAAATGGTGGGGGGATCGCCCGAAATATAATCCTCAGCCTACGCTGGATTACTGCAAGAAAGTGGTTCCCTGGATTTGTGCCAACTATGGAGGTGAATTAAAAAGCGTGATCCTCTGTGGGTTCTCACGTGGAGCCATCGCCTGTAATTATTTGGGTTTACATGATGATGTTATTGCAAAGCTATGGAGAGCCTTTATTCCCTACAGCCACTATGATGGGGTGAGGAGGTGGCCTTATCCGGGTTCAGATCAGGAATCGGCACTTAAACGATTAAAGCGGCTTGCTGGCCGACCTCAGTTCATTTGCCATGAAGGTGAGGGAGTGGGAGGAACGCAAAAATTCCTGGATAATGCCGGAATTAAAGGAAAATTCATTTTTCAAGCGACGGGTTTTCGGAACCATAACGACGGGTGGCTGTTGCGGCCCAGTCCAGCCCGGGCATCGATGCGCAAATGGCTCGCCAAATCCTTGAAAAACTAAGTTTCAGGTAGCTTTTAATCCGCTTGCGGCGTATTACTGGACCATGAAATCCACACTTCATTTCCCTTTCCGTGCTGCATTGACACTGTTTGCAGTGACAGGGCTTTCTGCAATTGCAGCGGTGAAATCAGATGCTCCGGTTACCACGAAGGCCTCGGCAAAACATCCTGCTCATATCGCCCATGCCTGGAAGTCTGAGCCTTTTATGTCCAAGGGCCTGAAACAATCCATCATTTTTGGCAGGACAGGAGAGCTGACCATTACTCCGGATAAAGGCAAGGCCATCAAGGGTAAATGGGAGGTTGAAGGAAACAAGATGACCTTGGTTTATCCCGATCCCCTTTCAGGAAAAAAACAAACATTGAAGTATGGGATTACTCTGGGAGGAGGAGAGGAGCAGGATGACACAGGTAAGA
>Ga0208411_1002298_pt1 | contig 11714 bp, 8 predicted proteins | sample ETN01SmetaG_4_FD_185793 | JGI IMG/M metagenome (GOLD analysis project Ga0208411, IMG submission 185793) | Marine microbial and viral communities from oxygen minimum zone, Eastern Pacific Ocean - ETNP2014F12-01SV261 (SPAdes) (version 2) | ecosystem: Environmental > Aquatic > Marine > Oceanic ...
TGACCCGTTTGAGTAGGGTCAACTTCTTCTGCGTATAGTACTGCACTAACACCTTGCCCACGATAATTATCTTCAAAATTCTTGTACCCCGGTGAGCCATCGTAATCAAACATAGGAATCATCGCACTGACATTTTGAAGGCGATTGAGTAGTACAGAATCATCAACCGCTCCATCTTCATCATTATCCAGTAATTCAGCTAGCACAGAAGCGGCATGAAACACTTGGTCGTCTCGTAATCCAGATTCAGCATATATTCCTAAACCAAATACATCTACATATTTGGTAAAGCAACCCATGCCACTTTGGTTGGAAATAGGGTTTGCTTGAATTACAAAATTTGAGACATTGGATGTAATATCTGATTCAAGTTGCTCAGTGTCACAATCTTGATTTTGATTATTTGGTGGCCCATCTCCATCACGCCACCCAAGTCCCCCTTCATCTATTTTGAAAACCTCAGCCAAATTGAAAGTTTGCTGACCGTATCCCTCTGAATTCAAATCAACCCATGCTTGAGCATATTCTAATGCGGTCCCATTATTTTGCCAATTTTGTTCTAATTCCAAAGCAACTTCTTCGTATGCTAAATCGTCGTATTCATCATGAAAGCAGCCAATTGCGGTGCCATAATTTTCAAGTTCATATTCAGCAATAAATGAATAAACCGCTGCTTGATAAGGATCATGTGGCCAAATCATGTCACATCCTTCAGAGTCTAAAAATACATCAAATACTTCATCTTCCCAAAGATCAATCAATGCAATAGAACTGATAATAAAAAAGAAAATAACAACCGGCGCAATAAATTTCCATGGTGGTTTCTTGGATATTGCAGGGACTATTTCACCCATGGTACCCCAATCTCCTACTATGAGAGTAGGTGGTTTAGAATCAAAATTGTCCTTTTCATCTCTAAAGATGCTCATTCAATCCCGCCCATTCTACAAACTTCATTGTAATGATCTTCACTAACTGGTTGCACACTTAATCGCTGACCCTTAGCTAGTAATGGCATCCCTTCCAACTGAGGGTTTGCCTTGAGTTCTGGCAGGCTGACGATTTCATCCATGGCTTGCATGGCTTCAATATCGACCATCATCCATCGCGGATTCTCTGGACTTGCTTTCTCATCAAAATACTTTGAAGATGGGTCTTGGGCTGTATGGTCTGGATATCCTTCCTTGCATACCCGAGCAACGCCCGCTATATGGGGAGGTTTGCAATTTGAATGATAGAATAGTACGATATCTCCTATTTTCATATCATCTCTCATTGTATTACGGGCTTGGTAATTCCTAACTCCATCCCAATGAGTATGTCCATCTTCAACTAACTGCTCCCAAGGATAAACATGGGGTTCAGATTTCATGAGCCAATAGGATGTCATGAGTCTCGGGGTGGGCTTATACTTGAAAATCTTGACATATTATGTCAAAACAATTTTGAGAATCAGTCTGATGAATATTAGTTGATAAAATCGAGGTTGTAGTGGAGCCCCACGTTCTCATCTCTTTGTATTGAAGCAGATATGACTAATTGAGCAAGTTGAACCATGTTGCGCAATTCAACAAGTTCTCTTGAAGGTAGGCAACGCCGCCAGATTCTATCTACTTCTTCATCTAAGAGTGCTAAACGCCGTTTCGCTCGGTTCAATCTCCAGTTTCTTTTGACAAGCCCTACATCATCACTCATAGTCGAACGTAATTCTGAGCGATCATGGACTAGTGGAGCGTGTTCTTCTAAGTTGGCCAATCCCTCCGCTCTCCAATCAGGTAGTGGTGATTTGATGGCCCCCTCTTCTGAAAGCCACTCTTTGACTCGCTCTCCAGCACGGTAAGAGAATACTACTGCTTCGAGTAGTGAATTGCTGGCCAATCGATTAGCCCCGTGCAGACCGGTACAGGCAACTTCTCCTATTGCGTATAATCCCTCTACCATTCTATCACTCAAGGTGGAACAGGTCGGGTCTTCAACTTGTAAATCTCTCTGCAATACTTCACCCCAATGGTTCACTGCGAGGCCGCCAACGATGTAGTGTGCAGCTGGTGCAACCGGAATTGGGTCAACACCGATTTGAAGTCTATTTTGGCGCATCTTGCTAGCGATGTTTGGGAATCTATTGGTAAGATGTTCTGAATCAAGGTGTTCGGTAATTAGCAGAACGTGTCGGCGCCCACTGCGCTTCAATTCAGCATCTGCAGCACGGGCAACGATATCTCTAGTGGCAAGGCTCCCTCTTGCATCGGTGTGGCGCATAAATGAGAAATCATTTGGGTCAGCATCGGGATTTTGCTGTTTAGCTGCCCTCCATTGAGTGAGGTTTTCTGCAGTCATCAAGACGGCACCATCGCCTCGAATTGCTTCTGTAATCAAGAATGGCTGATTGCCATTGTTGGTGTAAGCGGTTGGATGAAATTGTACGAACTCAAGATCTCTGACAGCAGCACCTGCTCTTACAGCCATAGCGATCCCATCACCTGTAGCAACGGATGGATTGGTAGTATGTCTCCATAACTGTCCAGCCCCTCCTGTGGCAAGCAGAACTGCTCTACTTGGTAGAGTGAATACGGAGCCCTTAGATTCGAGACACCAGAGCCCTACGACCTTTCTATGTTCGGAGTGCCTATCCTCTAATATCAAGTCAAGAGCTAAACAATCCTCGTAAATTGTGACATTTTCCTCGGCCCTACATGCTGCAATCAGCGCCCTCTCAATTTCGGCACCAGTGGCATCTTTTGCATGCAAAATGCGTCTTTCTTTATGGCCGCCTTCCATGGCTAAACTGTAATTGCCACCATCTCCACGATCAAAATTGACTCCTTCAGCAATCAGGTCTTGAATTCGCTCAGCAGCCTCATTGACGACCATTCTAACGATTTCTTCATCGCACAAACCTGCTCCTGCTGAAAGCGTGTCTTGGACATGCGCCTCTAGCCCTGAACTATTTGACGATTCAAGAACTCCTGCAATGCCACCCTGGGCGTAGTTAGTAGAGGAGTCTGACAGTCGCTGTTTAGTGACCAACGCGACCTCTTGTCCACCTCTAGCACAACGGATGGCTACAAACAGCCCAGCAATCCCTGAGCCGACGATGGTGACATCAACCATGACAGCCCTCCGGGCTATGCTCCCTTACTCATATGAATTGAAGATTACTACCTCGGCATCTAGAAAAAACGATACGAGCGGTCATTTCCTCCTCTTCTTTTGCACAAATCCTATCATGTCACAGGGTTGCCTTGAGTTTGATGAAGAAGGCGAAGCCGTTGATTTTCGCGGTAATTGGCGTCCTATTGCTTTCCTTCGTGATTTACAATGTAGAAGTGGGCCTATACTACTTCCAATACCCCGATGAATTAATCCATTACAAGATGGAATTAACTGAGATTTTCAGTGGGAGTTGCAGTAAAGAGGCCATAAATGAAGAATTATCTGCGCATAAGAGCAGCCACTGTTTATCGCCAATTGGTACTTATCATGCTACTGACATTCTTGTGGCAGGACTTGGTTTAATCTCTTCAATCGCAGCGCCCTTGCTAGCGCTGAAACAAGCAGGTAGATTGAGGATGTCTAGTGCTTGGACGAAAAACCTAGCTAGGCTTAGGCTTTTGTTGGGTACTACTTTGGTTTTTGTAGCAGTTGCTGATATTGCTGGATTACTAACTGCAGATGGCGAATCACTTGATTGGGAGATGGTGGTGGGGCTTCCAATACCGGCTCCCGTAGCAGATTTAGTCTTGATAGTATTAGGTATTTCAATTATAAGAAAAGCAACACGAAGGCTAAAATCTAGGAGGAAAAATAAGTTTGCAGAACCTTGGGAAATGGCTGGTTCAGGTGACTTCCGAGGTTCTCTTGAGATGAGCGGTAAATCCTCCAAGAAAAACAAGGGTGTGATGACTGTAGGGGATCTACGTTCAGCTCTTTCTTTGGACCAGTATGAGGATATTTTCCAACTTGGTACTAGTTCAGGTGACGATATGAAAGTAGGACGAGCATGCCATTATTGCAATGGTCAAGGTTGCCCTCAATGCGATTTCAAAGGCGAATACATGTGAGAACGCCTTTTCAAGCCCTCAATCGTTATCTTTTGATGGTTTAGTGACTTATTCTATGGAACGCTTGACGGCTCTCTAATTGAAGTCTTGAAATCGCGTTCCCGCGCGTGTGGAATCACTATCATTTATAGTCCCTTGAAAGACCCCGGCATTTCCGTGGTCGCAATTAGCGACTAAAAAGCAGGAGATGGGATACTTGCATTTGAAAGCAATAGTAATGGAGAACTTCAAATCATTCAAGGGCGAAGTGGTGATACCGTTTGAAACGGGATTCACAGGAATAACTGGGCCAAATGGTTCTGGTAAATCGAATTCAGGAGACGCTCTTCAATTCGTGTTAGGGGCGAAGAGTTCCAAGAGTTTACGTGCTCAGAATGTATCACAATTAATTTTCAATGGCGGCAACAAAGGAAAAGCAGCAAAAAGTTGCAAAGTGAATCTAATTTTTGATAATCCAAAGGACTCATCAGGAAATCGTAGATTGAAGGTTGATTCGGATGAAGTGCATCTGACTAGGGCTGTTAGGCTAGGTCGTAAAGGAAATGCTAACTCTGCATATTATCTCAACGACAGGCCCTCATCAGCTACAGAGTTCCGTAGACTTCTAACTGGTGCAGGTGCCAGAGGTGATGGATACAACATTGTTCTACAAGGTGATGTAACTCATCTTGCTACCATGACCAGCCGTGCGCGCAGGAAGGTGTTGGAAGATGTTGCAGGCGTCACATCATACGATGATGAAATTAGAAAGGCAAATCGTCAGAGGGACAATGTCGAGCAATACCTTGAACAAATCACCCTACTCGAAGTTGAAATCAATAAGAGATTGAAGACACTTGAAAAGGAACGAGAGCAAGCAATGAAGTTCCGCGACCTACAGACATCTCTAGAAGAAGCTCGTAGGATTTTGATGCATTCTAGACATCGTAGCAGGTTTGAAGAAATTGAATTAGTCACAGAAGAGAGAGGGGAATACATTGGCCGATTAGAAATAATCGGCCAGGAAATCAACGATTCAAACAAAGAGGAGTTGTCAATTGATGAACAATTGGTTGAAATCCAACATCAATTGAATGAAGTCTTAGGTGACGATGGCAAGAAATTAGGTGAGCAGCAACGCCGCTTAGAGGTAGAAGTTGAGACTCGCAAGGATCGAATCGGTGAATTAGGGAAGAATATCGAAGAGGCCCAAGATGAATCAGAAGTCCTTACTGCTGAACAAGATGAGGCTAAAGAGGCCCTAGATTTGCACGAGCAATCACTCGAATCAGCACGAGCAATCCTCAAAGAAGCAGAGGATGCTCTGGAAGAAGCCGCCGATGCTGAAGATAAGGCACGAAAAGCCCTAGATTCAGGGGATAAGGCAGTTCACGAATTAAACCGCGCTTTTGGTAAATCTACCGACTTGGTAGAAAAAGCCCAGAAAAAAGCGAATGATGCTACTTTGAAGGCCGAACTTCAAGAACTAAATGTCAATTTAGCCCATGAAAGGCTTGCAGAATTAGAAAAGGCGTTAGATGAGGCTAGACTCAATCGAGACGACTTGCTTCTTCAAGGTGAAGATCTTGATGAGAATGCCCCTGAACAAGACAGAACAAAGTTAGCAGCCGAATTGTCAAGAATTCAGAGGCAAGAGAGAGGCCTTCTAGACGATGTGCAGAGGGCTGAGGGTCAATTGCGTGATGCTGAATTAGCATTGGTCAGGGCTCGTGGAGAACTTGAGAATCATAGTGGCAGCAAGACTGGCATGGCCCGCGCAGTACAAGCAGTACTAGGTTTGCGTGACTCGGGCGAAGTTCGTGGAATTCTAGGTTCAATGTCAGAACTATGCACTCCAAAGGACAAGCGTGACGAAGAAGCACTCGCTTACGCCATGGGTGGCGGAATGAACAGCATCGTGGTGCGTGATGATGAAACTGCGGCCACCTGTATCTCGTGGTTGAGGAAGAACAATGCAGGTAGAGCAACATTCTTGCCCCTCAATAGGCTCCAATCTAGGCGCCCTGGTGGCCGTGCAGTAATGGTTTCAAGGCAGCAAGGCGTAGTTGGTTTTGCATCTGAATTGCTAGAATATGATGAGTCCATTGGACTCGCTGTCGTCAATGTAGTCAGAGATACATTAATTGTTGAGACGATGGATATAGCTCGCAACCATATGGGCGGGGTCCGTATGGTGACAAGAACTGGTTCAGTGGTTGAGGGTAGTGGTGCCATGGTAGGGGGTTCAACCCGTAGCAACAGGCCTCAATTCGGTGGTAAAATGGCAGGTAGTTCTGCTGTTGAAAAGGCAGAGTCTGAAGTTGACAGGATTAGATTAGTCACAGAGACTACTCAAGCAGCCCTTTCAGAACTTCGTCGTAATGAACAAGCATTGCGACAACGCATTGCTAATTTAGTAAATGATGATCATGCATTCCAAGCAAGGGCCTGGAAAGAGGATTTAACTCGGGCTGAAACCGCATTCAATGATGCTGAAAGCAAGGTTAGGGTTGCTAACAAGAAGTTAGCAGATGTGCTGGGTGAACAAGAAAAGGCACTAGAAACAGCCGAATCAGAAAAAATTGCTCATGAGGAGGCAATCGAAGCAAAGAATGCAGCATCCATCGCTCTACAAGAAGGGAGTCCACAGCATCTTTCACTCAGTCTAAGAAATTCTCAAGAGCAACGTACTGAGGCTGAAAGGACTAAACTTGCAGCCATGACTACGCTCTCAGGTGGTGAAACACAATCTGTGTTACTAACAAACCAAGTTAGTAACTTGCAAAGAAGAATTGATGAACAACAATCAATCATTACTAAGGCAGAAAATCGAATCGCCGAAATGAATTCAGAGATTGAAACATATCAAGAAGAACTTGATACTGTTACAGAAGCCCACTCACAAATTTCCGAGGAGCACAAAGAACTCGATGATAAGAGAATGGAACTCCGTGAGAATAGGGCCCAATTACGTACTCGCTTAGAACAGAAGAACCGTGATAGGGAATCTGTGAATAAGAGGATTGGAGACTTAACCCTTCAAATTGAACAGAAGAAGAATGCTCTCAAAGAATTAGACGCTGAGATGAAGGAACAAAAAATCAACCCTCCAGCAAGTGATGCAACATTACCGACAGTTCAGGAAGCAGAAGCTAGTGTCAGAACTCTCGAGCGCAAGGTTGGCAACTTGGGTGATGTCAATATGCGTGCTATCGAGCAATATGATGAGGCACAAGAGAGAAGTGGCAACCTTGGAGTAGATGCAAAACGCCTCCGTGAGAATAGAGAGAGTTTGATTGCATTGGAAACTCAACTTGAGACTGAGAGGACAGATCGCCTAACTACTGTATTGGAAATAGTCAACGAAAACTTCGGCCGAGTATACAAACGCCTTCAACCAGGTGGTCAGGGTGAATTACGCTTTGAGAATCCTAAGAAGCCATTTGAAGGTGGTTTGGAAATGTGGGCGCGCCCCCCTGGTAAGAAGAGTGGGCTTGGTCTGCTTTCAGGTGGCGAGAAGTCAATGGCGGCTCTCGCCTTAATTTTCGCAATTCAAGATTATGAACCATCACCATTCTACTACTTTGATGAAGTAGACCAAAATCTCGACACATTCAATGCTGAAAACATAGCAACCCTATGTCGTCTAAGAAGTGAGCAGGCTCAATTTATCATGGTGACTCTAAGGAAGGTCAGTTTGCAGTTGGCAGACCACCACATTGGAATTACTCATGCAGGTGATGGCTGTAGTCGTAGAATTACTGACTTTGGTCGTGAACAGGCAATTGATGTCGGAGATGCGGCATTTGAGGAACTTGAAGCACAGAAAAAGATGCAGGAGCAAAAGAAGGACTTAGACAAACTCCCACCCGTCTCAGATATGCCCAAAGCACCCCCCGAAATTGCCACACCAGCGAGTCTTGGTGGTTTAGATATTGATGATCTCCTATCAACTGAGATTGAAGATGAGGCAGATGAATCACCATCTGAATTGGAGTTAGAGGATGAGTCCTTGGAAATTGAGAAGGGTGAGACACTAACCTCACTTGCTGATCGCGCGGAAGATTCTCTTGAGGACATGAATGAGAAACTCGAGGTGGCTCTACCCATAGAACAGGAGCAACGAGAAATTCTAGATGCTCGAGATAAAGAGGAGGAACTAGAAGACCTCGACATCGATGGAATCACTGAAGATGCGGAGTGATTTCAATGAGTGATTTTGATTCATTATCATTGCGAGATGACATTATTTCTGAAATGATAGGTCATGATGGTTCCCTGCCTCTTCACAAGAGTCGTTATGCTGACCATATTCAAGAATTAGTGGAGATGGAAGAGGCCGAACACCATGCGCTTAGTCACCCATTTGACAGGAGTATTGCATTGGTTTTACAAATGTTCCAGGATGCTTCCCTAGATCCTTGGAATATTGATCTTAAGAGATTTATAGAACTGTTCAACGAAAGACTTTCCAAAGCAGAGAACATCGATTTACCAACATGTGGTCGGTTGATTCGAATGGCTTGGCAAATATTACATGGTCAAGCTGCTAATTTGTTAGAAAGAGCAGAGAATGCCGACCAAGTCATTGATGAAGACTGGGATTATGTGCCAAGTTGGCAGACTGAATTTTGTGATGATGATTTTGCTTTCACAAATACTGTATTGGCTGGTGAGGCTGCTGATACTTTGCCCTCATTATTTGATGGTCGAATTAAACGCGATGGTGGCCGACCAGTGACTTTAGCAGAATTATTATCATGTCTTTCTGAGGCTCATGAGGAGGCAGAAGAGAGGATTCTGCGTGAAGCATCTAGGGCAAAGCATGCTTTGGATGTCCAAAGTGCAATTGCTAACGTCAAGGGTAGAGTGCATCAAGAGAATCTAGAGGAGGAGATACGCCAAACATGGGGCGCTATTCGCAACTTATCTCCAGCGGGTGAGCCCGTTACTATAGCTGCAGTTGCAAATCAACTCAAGTCGCAAGGGATTGATGCTGGTTGGGACCCAGAAGATGCTGAGGCCGAAGGGGGGATAGTAGGATTTGTCTCTGCACTTTTCCTTACTCATAGAGGATATACTGATATTTGGCAAGTAGAATACCCCAACGGAGACATCTTCCTACAAGATAAGTGGCCTAAAATGACTTCTTTTGATGCAGTCACTGCTGAAATTTCGCCAGAGGTGAGTGCCTGAGCGACGCGCCGGAACTCAGTACCTTGCTTGAGGCAACTCTTTTTGGAGCAGGTCGTTCACTACCTCAAACTGAACTTGCCAACCAATTCGACATTACTGAAACTACCATCAGAATGGCTTTGTTAGATCTTCAAAAGTCTATTTCAGAGCGTGATGAAAGTGCCATCCAATTAACTGAGATTAACCGATATTGGGTATTGGAAGTTAAGCCAGAGCTTGCCAATCACATTCCCCGAATAGCGCGCACAGAAATACCCAAGAGATTACTAAAAACTGCAGCATTAATTGCTTATCATCAACCAATGGCTCAAAATAAACTAGTAGAAATGGTGGGTCAAGTGACCTATGAGCATGTTTCTGACTTACGTGATTTGGGTCTAATCGACAAACGTCGTGATGGAAATACCAGGCGGTTGACAACTACTCGCAGGTTTTCAGAATATTTTGGTTGCCCGCATACTGCTACCAACGATGTGGCTATATGGTTCAAAGAGCAAGCTAAGGCAATGGGGCTGACTGGTAGCCAACTTGCAGAAGCACTTTCTGGGGAAGATGAAGAAGATGTGTTAGAATCGGGGGAAAACATCACCCCCTCTGGTGATTCAGTAGGGGATGCAGTGGAGAATTCTACCTCTGAAGAAGAGTGATTGTGGTCAACGCCGCAAGTTGGTAATGATTGATTATTAGGTCAATTTTGTCACTATCAACGGTTATGCTCAAGTAGTATGTGTTGGGGGGTCGGTCCTATGGTGCAAGGCCAAGTGAAGTGGTTTAACCGAGTGAAGGGTTTCGGATTTATTGAGAGAGAAGATGGTGACGATCTATTCGTACACATCTCTCAAGTAGAGGGAACAATAGAAGATGGTGACAATGTCGAATTTGAAATCGGCGAGGGTCCAAAAGGCCCAAATGCAATCAATGTACGTAAAGTAGATTGATTGAATAAATCACTAATCATTGGCGTTTAGCCTTTTTATTGCTTACTCATTGCGTAGTTTTGCGAGTGCTTCTTCGATAGCAGTCGCAGTAATTCTTTCGCCACTAGCTCTTACCATTTCTACCACAGTGTCCACTTCATCATCGTTAGCACCCGCAGTTACAGCCATATTTCTAGAATGTAACTTCATGTGCCCCGCTTGGATTCCAACTGTTGCAAGCGCCCGTAGAGCGCCTAGGTTCTGAGCAATTCCTGCAGCAGCTATCACTTTTGCTAATTCATCAGCAGTTCTAGCACCCATAATTGCAACATTTGCCTTCGCAGTGGGGTGTACGCGTACTGCGCCACCCACCAGTCCTACTGCCATAGGTAGTTCGATAGAACCTACTAGGTTGCCCTCAGAATCCTTCTCCCAATGAGTAAGGGAGCCATATGTTCGCTCATGAGAGGCGTATGAGTGCGCTCCTGACTCGATTGCGCGCCAATCTTGTCCACATGCCACAGCAATGGCTGAGATAGCGTTCATGATGCCTTTGTTGTGTGTTGTCGCACGGAAAGGATCAGCAGCGGCAAAATGGTATGCTTGGATAATTCCATCAATGACTTTTGCACCATCTTCAGCACCTTCTCCCTTGTTTGCCATTTCTTCTGGGGTAAACGTAGCACTTACTCGTGCAAGACGATGCACGGCTAGGTTGGAAATAATGCGTAGGATGACAGTACCTCCACTAATTGCCTCGACTTTGGGGGCTATGGTTTCAGCCATGGTATTCACTGCATTAGCACCCATTGCATCACGGCAATCTACGAGGAGGTGCACGATCACCATTGGTCCAGAATTAGTGTCAATCACACGTGCTTCTAGCCCCTTGCACCCGCCTCCAAATTTGACTAGGATTGGGTCTACTTCATTACAATCTGAAACTAAATCATCAGCGGCCTCTAACAGAGCATTTTTGGCCGCAAAAGGGTCATCACAATCTACGACTTGAATCTGTCCAATCATGATGGGGTCTGTGTTATTTGAGACAAAACCGCCCTTGGCGTGGCATCGTTTTGCCATGTTGCTGGCAGCTGCGACTACAGAGGGCTCTTCAAGGGCAAAAGGTACGAGATAATGTTCTCCATCTACAATGAAATTAGTTGCTACTCCAACGGGTAATGCAAGGGTGCCTATGACGTTCTCAATGATACGATCTGCGGCGGCCTCAGAAAGCTCTCCTGTAGCAGCAAGCGCATCGACTGCTTCCTGGTCAAGATTGGCCAGTTCTGCAATCATTTCTCGGCGCTCTTTCACGCTCAATTTGTAGAATCCTTTTAGGCGGCTATTTTCAACAGGCACGGGCTCCCCTCAATCCTCCTGCCCTTGGTGGACTCTCTAAAGCATTGCGAGCATTGTGAAAATGAAGAACAATGTTATTTTTCTCTTCTAAGTCACTTTGGGGGTGTTTACTGCAAGCAATTATTCTGGATATTTGATTAGCCACAAAGCGTTAACGAAGCGTTAATCCTTCTCGATTAACGAGTTAACGCTTTTTTAC
>Ga0208411_1002303_pt1 | contig 11707 bp, 14 predicted proteins | sample ETN01SmetaG_4_FD_185793 | JGI IMG/M metagenome (GOLD analysis project Ga0208411, IMG submission 185793) | Marine microbial and viral communities from oxygen minimum zone, Eastern Pacific Ocean - ETNP2014F12-01SV261 (SPAdes) (version 2) | ecosystem: Environmental > Aquatic > Marine > Oceanic ...
CAACTTTGATAACTATTTAAAAAGATTAGGTTATAAATTTAAAAATGAAGATCAGGATTTTGGTGGATATATAATTTTAAAAAATAAAAAAATTTGTCTAACAATGGATGTTGGTCCTTCACCAAATTTGGCATTTTCTAAAGATTATCAATCTGGAGCTTTATCTTTTGAAATTATTTCTAATGGAATAAAATTAATAAGTAATTGTGGATATCATAAAGAAAGTAATATTAAACTAAATGAATTATCAAAATCAACTGCTGCACAAAGTACATTAACTATTGATGACAACTCCTCATGTAAATTTACTAAAATTAATAACTCATGGTTAATAAAAAAAGGTTTAAAGATTATAAAAAAGAATATTGTTTTTGAAAAAAATTATTGGAAAATCAATGCTTCTCACGATGGTTATCTAAAAAAATATAATGCAATCCATGAAAGAGAAATTGAATTTTATCCCGAACAAATGACTTTTATTGGTACAGATAAAATAATTAAAAAAACAAATAATAATTATAAATTTGATATTCGGTTTCATGTAGAACCAAACGTTAAATTAATGAAAACGCAAGATAATAAAACAATCTTAATTGAATTGAACAATGAAGGTTGGAAATTTACATGTAATAATTATGAGATAAATATTGATAATGGCTTGTATTTCGGTAATAAAAATTCTTATACTGATAACCAAAATATTTTTATTTCTGGTATTTCCAATAACCAAACTGAAAATATTAAATGGGAAATAAAAAAAATATAATGAAAAAAATACAATCCGCTTTAATATCCGTATCAGATAAATCAAATTTAAAACCTCTTTTACAAATTCTTCACAAAAATAAAATTAAATTAATTAGTTCTGGTGGAACTTTTAAAACTATTCAAAAACTTAAATTTAAGTGTATAGAAGTCTCAAATTTTACTGGTTCTAACGAAATTCTTGATGGCAGAGTTAAAACATTACATCCAAAAATTTATGCAGGAATTTTAAATAAAAGAAATAATAAATCACATTTAAAAGAGTTAAAAAATAATAATTTTGAAAATATTGATTTAGTCATTGTTAATTTTTATCCATTTGAAAAAACTTTAAAAAAAACAAAAAATCATAATAAAATTATTGAAAATATTGATGTAGGCGGACCTACAATGGTGAGAGCTGCTGCAAAAAATTATAATGATGTAACTGTAATTACATCAACAGAACAATATTCAGAACTTATAAATGAATTAAAAATTAACAAAGGAACTACTTCGCTAGAATTTAGAAAAAAAATGTCTCAATTAGCTTTTATTGAAACAGCATACTACGATTCAGTAATATCAAATTACTTCAATAAAACTTCAAATATATATTTTCCTCAAAAAAAAATTATTCATGGAAATTTAATAGAAAAATTAAGATATGGTGAAAATCCTCACCAAGAGAGTGCTATTTACTCACAAAACAAAAATTTAAAAATAGATAAAATTCATGGAAAACAATTAAGTTATAATAATTACAATGATATATTTTCTGCATTAACCATTTCTAAAACTCTACCAAAAAATACGGGTACTGTTATTATAAAACATGCCAATCCTTGTGGAGTATCAATTCTTAAGAATAAAATAGATAGTTATAAATCTGCTTTAGCATGTGATCCTATAAGTGCTTTTGGTGGAATCGTTTCCTGTAATTTTAAAATCAATAAAAGTTTAGCTTTAGAACTTAGTAAAATTTTTCTTGAAGTAATTATTGCTAATGGCTTTGATAAAAATGCTCTTAAATTATTGAAGTCAAAAAAAAATTTAAGACTAATTGATGCTTCTAATTTTTTATTAAATGAGATTTTAAGATTTAATTCTGTAAATGATTCTATTTTAGTACAATCTGAAGATAAAAAAATATTTTCTAAAAAAGATTTTAAAGTTGTTTCAAAAAAGAAACCAACCAAAACACAATTTGATAATTTAATTTTTGCTTTTAATGTTTGTCGTTATGTAAAATCTAATGCAATTGTGCTTGCAAGTAATAAAACTACGATAGGGATTGGATCAGGACAGCCTAGTAGACTTGATAGCTGTCAAATTGCTATTGATAAGATGAATAAATTCAAAAATACTGAAAAAGAAATTGTTGCTGCTTCTGATGCTTTTTTTCCATTTGTTGATGGTATTGAAAAACTAATTCAATCAGGTGTTTCTGCTATTATTCAGCCAGCAGGATCAATTAGAGACAAGGAAATTATAAAATTTGCGAATACAACAGAAGCTGTGCTAGTTTTTTCTAAAACTAGACATTTTAGACATTAAATTTTATCAATTTTAGCTGCTAAAATAAAATCATTTTCGGATAAACCTTCAATTGCATGTGTTGTGATATTAATTTTTGCATAACCCCAGCCAAATGAAATTTCGGGATGATGCCCTTCTTCTTCCGATATTTTTCCCACTTTATTAACAAATTTTTGACTTTCTAAAAAATTTTTAAAATTAAATTTTTTTTCTAAAAAAAAAATACCTTTATCATTTTTAATAATACTCCAACCATCAACTTTTTTTTGGTATTTATGAATTTCAGAAATATCGAATGGAATAACTCCACCTTCACAAGGTATACATTTTTTTTCTGAAAGTTTATTCATCTAAATTATATCCTAATTCTATTGGAGCGGGCAAAGGGGGTCGAACCCTCGACCTTCTCGTTGGCAACGAGACGCTCTACCACTGAGCTATGCCCGCAAATTAATGTAGTATAATTAGTCGTTTTTTTAATTCAAGCAATATTAAATATGATATATTTTTCACCAATGAAAAAAGAAGATTTACCAAAAATAATATCTATATTTCCTTTAAGCAATTTTATAATTTTTCCAAATACCACTGTCCCATTAAATATTTTTGAGCCAAGATATATAGATATGGTTAATGATAGCATGAGTCACAACAAACTTATTGGAATGATACAACCAAAAATAAAACCCACTACTTATGGAATTTTTGATGCTGCAGAACTTAAAAATCATCTTAATCCAGACCTACATGAAATTGGTTGTATGGGAAAAATAACAAGTTTTAAAGAAATTGAAGATGGTAAATTTTTAATTGAATTAAAAGGAATTATTAGATTTCAAATTATAAAAGAAATTCAATCAAAAAAGAAGTATCGTGAATACGAAATAAATTTTAGTAATTTTTATGATGATCTTGATGTTAAAATTGAGAATATTCAATTTTCTGATTTAAAACTTATTTTTAAAGACTTGAAGAAACTTTTTGAAAAAAGAGGTTTTATAATTAACTGGAAAGGACTAGAAAAGCAAAGCTTAGATGAAACTATCAATGCATTAGCTATGGCCTCTCCATTTACACTCGCAGAAAAACAAATTTTATTAGAAGCAAAAAATTTACAAACAAGAAAAAAAAAAATTTCAGAAATATTAACAACTTATTCATTTGATAATTATAATAATACTACAGTTCAATAATTTTAAATTACTAAACCGTTGTTAGCAATTTTTTCAAAAGATCTATTTAAAAATTTATTTTTTCCAAAAAATTGAATTGATTTACTAAAAAAATCATTTTTCATCTTACTTTCTAATTTGAAAAACTCATACACAAAATCAATACTACTTGAAAAAAGATAATTTTTGTGTCTAGTTTTTTTCTCAAAATCAACACATATAGAATTATCTAAATCTAAACCATGATCTAGCTTAAATTTTATTAATTCAGATATATCTTTGATATCTCTCAGAGACATATTAAAACCTTGTCCAGCTAATGGATGTAATTTATGTAATAAATCTCCAAAAGCTAAAATATTTTTATAATAATAAGATCTTAAATTAGATGATTTTAATTCAAAGGAAGCTAATTCACCAAATTTTATAATAGAATATTTAGTATTATATTTTTTAATTAATCCTTTTAAATCTACATTTTTATTTCCTTGTATTGAATAAACAATGGAAGTTTCTTTTGTAGAAATAGGCAAAAATGCAATTGGTCCTCTTTCTGTAAATGTCTGAGAGGCAACATTGTTGTTTCTTAGTTCTTTGTGTTTAATAATTGTTGTGTGTGCATAACTATTATAATTTTTTTTCATTTTTTTGAAAAAAAATTTATTTGTAATTGCATTATAGCCATCACAATTAATAATTAAATTATAATCTTTAATATTAAAATTTTGAAAATTATTTTCATTCTTAAAATTACAAAATTTATTTTTTTTAAGTTTTGATAATAAATATTTTTGTAAATCGTAGTTTTTAATAATTGCAAAAAGTGGTTGATCATCATTCTGAAAATCTAGAATTTTCTCATTTTGTAAATTATCAGAATAAATTTCTATTTTGTTAATATTCCATGAAAATTTTTTAATATCTAAAATATTTTTATTAAAAAAATCTAAATTTTTTTTTGATATTCCAATTGTTCGAGTCTTATTATACTTAAAAAAATTTTTATTTGAAAAAATATCAACAAATATTCCTTTGTTAACCAAAGATTTAGCTAAACTTAAGCTTGTTAATCCATCACCTAGTATGCAGAGTTTCATCATATTTTTAATTTTAACAACAAAAATTAGATGATACAAAGTGATAAATTTGATTCATCTAATATGGATATAAAAAAACTATCTAATACAGCCTTAATGTTTGTAATTAAGCGATTAATTGAAATCTTGGGTATTTGTATCTCTTTATTTGGAATTTTTATATTTATTGCATTAGTTTCATATTCTCCTAATGACCCAAATTTTATTTTTCCAGATAATACTGTTATTAAAAATATATTAGGATATCAAGGAAGTTTTATATCTGACTTTTTATTACAATCTATTGGATTAATTGCTTATTTGGTTCCAATTACTTTTATCCTTACAGGAACAAATATTTTTAGAAAAAAAGAGATTTTCCTATTGATTGAAAATACTTTTTTTATTGTAATATATTCTCTTTTTGGATCTTTATTCTTTAATATTTTTTATATAGAAACTTTTACACTTTATATAAATGGAAATGGAGGATTTGTTGGGAACTATTTAAGTAAAACTTTTATAAAAAGTTTAATTAATTCTTATAATAATTTTTTTTATTATTTTTTTATATTAATAACAATATTCTTTTTTTTATTAAGTATAAATTTTAATCCAAAAAATTTTTTTCAAGGTATAAAAAAATTAATTCAATTTATTTTGAAAAAAAATATAAAAAATTATACAAATAAAAATGAAGTGATAGATGAGTTTATTCCACAAGAAGAAATTAAAGATTTGATACAGGAGGATTTACCATTTATTAAAACAGAAAATATTAAATCTTCAAATAAAACTAAATTTTTACTCCCATCAATTGATTTATTAAAAGTTCCTTCAAAGAAAGAGAGAGAGAATTTAAATAAAAATGAAAATAATAATCCTGAATTTCTTGAAAAGATTCTTTTAGATTTTGGTGTAAATGGAAAAATAAAAAAAGTAAGTCATGGACCTGTTGTAACTTTAAATGAATTTGAGCCTGCTGCGGGTATTAAAGTTTCTAAAATAATTAATCTTTCTGATGATATTGCAAGAAATACAAGTTCTGAATCTGCTAGAATAGCTACTATTCCTGGAAGCAACACAGTAGGCATTGAACTTCCCAATTTACTAAGAGAAAATGTTTATTTAAGTGAAATATTAAACACCACAGATTTTAAAAAAAAAGAAATTAAATTACCAATAGCTTTAGGTAAAAATATTTCTGGAACACCTGTCGTTGGAGATTTATCGTCCATGCCTCATTTATTAATTGCTGGTACAACTGGGTCTGGTAAGTCAGTTTGTATAAATACAATAATTTTATCACTTCTTTACAAACATACACCAGAAAAATGTAAATTTATTCTTATAGATCCCAAGATGTTAGAACTTTCTACTTACGAAGGAGTTCCGCATTTACTTTGTCCTGTCATTACAGAAGCTAAAAAAGCTGCTTCAGTTTTAGGCTGGGTAGTAAAAGAAATGGAAAGTAGATACAGACTAATGACCAAAGAAGGAGTTAGAAATATTGATAGTTATAATGCAAAACATAAACTTCCTATGCCTTATATAGTTGTTGTAGTTGATGAAATGTCCGATTTAATGTTAGTTGCTGGAAAAGAAATCGAAAACTATATTCAAAAATTATCTCAAATGGCAAGAGCAGCAGGAATTCATATTATTATGGCTACTCAAAGACCAAGTGTTGATGTAATTACAGGTACAATTAAAGCCAATTTTCCTACCCGTATTTCATTTCAAGTAACATCTAAAATAGATAGTAGAACAATTTTAGGTGAACAGGGTGCTGAGCAGTTATTAGGTAAAGGAGATATGTTATATATGTCTTCAGCAAATAAAATCGTAAGAATCCATGCCCCTTTTGTATCGGATAACGAAATAGAAAAAATCAATAATTTTTTAAGATCTCAAGCAGAACCAGATTATGTTGATGAAATTTTAAATTTTGTTGATGAAAAAGAAATAAATGAAACTTCAAAAAATCAAGGAGATAAAGATGAACTTTATCAAACTGCTGTTGAAATAATTAAATCAGAAGGAAAAGCTTCAACATCTTTTTTACAAAGAAAACTTCAAATTGGCTATAATCGTGCAGCAAGAATAATTGATATGATGGAAGCAGAAGGTATTGTTAGTAAAGCAAATCATGTTGGAAAACGAGATGTTCTTTAATGAAAAAAATCTTTTTAATTATATTTTTTATAGTCTCAACTAATAATGTTTCAGCATCAATAAAAGACAATATAATTAATAAATTAAAAGATATTGAAAATATATCTTTTAATTTCGAGCAAAATATCAATGGAAAAATTGAAAATGGAAATTGTACAATTAAATATCCAAAAAAAATTTTTTGTAAATATGATTTAAGCAATCAAAAAATTTTAGTCTCAAATGGCAAATCTTTAGTGATAAAAACTTTAAGTAGTTATTATCATTACTCACTAAAAAAGACTCCATTAAATTTGATTTTAAATAAAAATTTTTTATTAGAAAAGATCAATAATTTAAAAGAAAGAAATATTAATGATCAATTTGTAAATTATAATTTTATAGAAAATGAAAATGAAATAAATTTATTTTTTGATAAAAATACTTTTAATTTAATTGGTTGGCAAACTATTGATATTTATCAAAATATTAGTATTACCTATCTTTCTTCTATTAAAAGAAACCAAAAATTAAAAGAAAACTTATTTATACTTCCACAACAAAATTAATTTATAATAATACAGTTTCTGTTTTAAAAATTTTCATACCTCTAGCAATATAATTTTTCAAAGCATTGTGGTGATCTAAAGAACATGTATGTACCCAAACTCTTTTGGGTTTATTTAAAAATGAATTTTTTATAGCAGATGATAAAAGGTAAGAGCCTAATTTTTGATTTTGATATTCTTCTAATAAACCCAAATAAGCTATTTCAACTTCATTTAAATTTAAAATGAGCTCAAAATAACCAGCTAAATCCTCCTTAAATTTTAAAACATAAGTTTTAACTTTTTTATCTGATACATATTCAATCCATTGTTTTTCCGTCCAAACCAAACGATCGACCCAGTGATGATTTTTTCCTACATTTTTATAGAAAAATTTATTAAGCTGAAAATCAACAGGGTCGACAAGTTGAACTGAATGTTTATCTGAATTATAAAAAGAGCCTTTAAAATCCTCAAGAGAAGATATTTCTAAATAATTTCTTTCTACCTTTTTGTTCACTCAACCATCTTGCCAACTCTTTCACCTCCAAATAAATGAAAGTGTAAATGAGGTACTTCTTGGCCTCCATGTTCACTTATGTTTGCTAATGCTCTATAGCCTTTGCCTGTATCCACTGAAATTCCAAGCTTTTTAGCAACAATATTAATTCCTTTTAATAATCCTACCATCTCATCTGATGAAGCATTATTACTAAAATCATCTAAATCTATGTATTTTCCTTTTGGAATTACTAGTGCGTGAATTTTTTTTTGAGGATTGATGTCATGAAAAGATAATACAAAATCATCCTCATAAATTTTTTTACAAGGAATTTCACCTCTTAAAATTTTTGCAAAAATATTATTGTCATCATATTTCATCATTAAACCTTTATTTTATACAAATTTTTAAAATTTAATACCCAAAATGCAAAGACTCTTTGTTCAAAAATGACTTAAATTCTTCTTGTGACATTTCTGATTTCCCTATCCCTAGAATACCTTCTTTATCAAATAATTTTGCTTTTCTGAACACTTCTTTCTCTGAAACCATTCCTTCATGAATTAAAATTATTTGGCTTTTAATTATTTTTTGTTGTGCTTCATTAATTTCTGGATAAGCATTACTAATGACTATTAAAGGAAATAATATACTTAGAAAGCTTAATTTCCTCATAAAATTTATTTTTTTCTTTTATTTAATTCTTCCATTACATCTTCTATTTTAATTTCATTAGCCTCAAGATACATAACTAAGTGATACAAAACGTCTGCAGCTTCATGTATTTTATTTGAATTTTTCTCAACTGCTTCAATTAATTCATTTATTTCCTCTAAAATTTTTTCTTTACTTAAATTTTTATCATTTAGAAGTTTATTTGAGTAAGACCCTTCAACAGGATTATTTTTTCTCTCTCTTGCAATTTTAAAAAGGTCTTCTAATGTATTGAGCATATTAAATTCTAACAGGAATCCCTTTTGAGTCCAAATATTCCTTAGCTTCTTTTACAGAGTATTTTCCATAGTGGAATATTGAAGCTGCCAAAACAGCGCTAGCATTTCCTAATTTTATTCCATCAACCAAGTGATCTAAATTGCCAACTCCACCTGATGCAATTAAGGGTATATTTACTTTTGATGATATTTTAGTCATTAAATCAATATCATAACCAATTTGAGTTCCATCTCTGTCCATGGAAGTAACTAGCAATTCTCCTGCCCCATTATCTTCCATTTTTTTTGCATATTCTAAGGCATCAATACCGCTGTTATTTCTTCCTCCATGAGTGAATACTTCCCACTTATCGCCATTTTTCTTTGCATCTATTGCAACTACAATACACTGTGAACCAAACTTTTTTGAACTATCAATAACAACTTTTGAATTTTCAACAGCTGCGGTATTTATGGATACTTTATCTGCACCACACTTCAGTAATTTATTTATATCTTCTACATTTCTAACACCTCCACCAACTGTTAAAGGCACAAAACACTTTTTTGAAGTTCTCTCCACTACATTGTAAATTGTTTCTCTATTTTCGTTAGAAGCAGTAATATCTAGAAAACAAATCTCGTCTGCTCCGCCGTCTGAATAAATTTTTGCTTGTTCAACTGGATCACCTGCATCTTTTAAATCAACAAAGTTAATACCTTTTACAACACGTCCATTTTTAACATCTAGGCATGGAATAATTCTGTTTTTAAGCATCTATTTCTCTCACTAAATCTTCTAATTTTATATCTCCATCGTATATGGCTTTACCAACTATTATACCTTCAATATTTTTTAAACTTTTAGCTTTTTTGATATCATCTATTGATGAAACTCCACCAGAAATAATTACAGGACAATTTGATATCTCAGCAACTTTCGATGTTTCTTCGAAGTTTGGACTTTGTTTAGTGCCGTCTCTATTAATATCAGTATAAATCAATCTACTTACTCCATAATTATTTACTTCTTTTAAGAAATCTAAAGTTAATTGATTAGAACTCTCTTTCCAGCCGGATACTGATAGATATCCATTTTTAGCATCTAAACCTAAGGCAATTTTGTTTGGAAATTTTTGGCATGCTTCTTTTAAAAAGTTTTTATCTTTTATGGCCGCACTTCCTAAAATTACTTTTTCAACACCAGTATCAATATATTTTTGAATGCTTTCAAAACTTCTAATACCTCCACCAATTTCAATTTTAAGGTCAAATTTATTAATTATTTCTTGAATAATTTCCAAATTAACTGTCTTTCCAGTTAAAGCTCCATCTAAATCTACAATGTGTAAATTTTTAAAACCATGATCTTTATATTTGCCAGCTTGATCTATTGGCGACATTTTATATTCAGTTTTATTATCAAAGTCTCCTTTGACTAATCGCACACACTTCTTATCTTTTATGTCTATTGCTGGAAATATTTTCACTTATTTTTTAATTTTTCATCTTTCTTTGGTTTTCTAAAAACAATACTATCGTAGTAAACAGTTTGATCAGGCAGACTTTCCCAATCAGAGTTCCAATATCCAATTGTTCTATGTCTATAAATACCAAGTTTAAAATAACCTGAATTACATGTGTCAGCTAAAGTTTTAACATTTTTAAGATCTGCAAGTACCTCATTATTTTTATAAATTATGAATCTTCCAGTCTCATCATTTTTCCACAATACATGTAGTTTTATATGTGTCCATTTACCTTTAAGATCTTCTATTTTTCCAATAATAACAGGATCAACATTACTTGCTGCTTTGGTTTGCCAAGTATATTGATGTTCTCCTTTGTACTTTGAGTCAGCAAGCCAAAAATTACAACAGCTATGACAACCTTTTTGTTTATATTTTTGAGTATGATGTTGACCAAGTATTACCACGGCTCTTTTCTCTAAAGATTTATAACTTTCATCAAAATAAATAGCATACTCATATATATGCTCTTTTTTGTTTAAATTTTTTTTTTTATCAAAAGTAAGTTCTTGTCTACTTCTATTTCCTTTACCATCACATTCTAAATCTTTTGATGTTCCATCTCCACAACCAGCATCTTCTCTATTTACTATAACTTGAATACTTGTATCTCCCTCATAAACTGGAAATCCATCAGATTTATTTACATTTTTTATTCTATTTATTTTTTTATTTGGCATTGAAATATTAATTTTTTTAAAACCTTTGATATCTTTAGATTTAAATTTATCTCCAGCTAAGGCGAGATTGCTTGTTATAAAACCTATTACAAAAATTAATATAATTTTTTTCATAATTACAAATTTATAAAATTTTGAATAATTTGTAGACCATTTTTATCACTCTTTTCAGGATGAAATTGGGTTCCAAAAATATTATTTTTTTCCACTGAACATACAATATTTGATGAATAATCTGTTGTAGCAGAAATTACATTTTTATCCTCTGGAATAAATTCATAACTATGCACAAAATACATGTGTGAATTATTTTCTATATCTTTAAAGATCTTGCTTTCTTTGACAATATTTATCTGGTTCCAACCTATATGAGGAAGTTTATATTTTCCATTTTGGTTATCGATTTTTGAAACTTTACCAGAAATCCAACCTAACCCTTTTGTTTCAGTTTCTTCATAACCAATATCTGCAAACATTTGTAAACCTACACAAATTCCAAGAAGAGGTTTTTTATTTTTAATTGCAAATTCGTTTAGAGTCTCTACTAAACCATTAATTTTATTTAAAGCATCTACACAGCTTTTAAATGAACCCTGCCCTGGTAAAACTAATTTGTCGCTAGATTTAATCTTATTTAAATCTGAAGTTACTTCGATATTTACTTTATCTTTAGCTACTTCCTTAAAGGAGTTTACTATAGAGCTAATATTGCCCGAATTATAGTCAACGATTGTGACATTCATTAAACTTATAAAGAACCCTTGGTTGAAGGAATTGATTTTTTATTCCTAGGATCCATTTCCAATGCAGTTCTTAAAGATCTTGCTAATC
>Ga0208411_1002306_pt1 | contig 11690 bp, 9 predicted proteins | sample ETN01SmetaG_4_FD_185793 | JGI IMG/M metagenome (GOLD analysis project Ga0208411, IMG submission 185793) | Marine microbial and viral communities from oxygen minimum zone, Eastern Pacific Ocean - ETNP2014F12-01SV261 (SPAdes) (version 2) | ecosystem: Environmental > Aquatic > Marine > Oceanic ...
AACTGGCAATAATAGTAGACATGCCTTTGTAGCTCAGCTGGATAGAGCATTCGCCTCCTAAGCGAAGGGTCGTGAGTTCAAATCTCGCCAAGGGCACCAAAATTCAAACTATTAACTTGCCTAGACCAAGATGAAAAATTTAACTTCTACAAAAAATGCAACAAGCTTAACAATATCACTAGCAATGATGTTCCTATTTGGAATTGCCAAAGCTAATGACGAGGTATATACAATTAGCGGTATAGTGACAGGATGCAGCTCAAAGAACCCAATCCATGTTCTGCTATATAACGAAGTTGTATTTAAAGATATGGCCCATATCCAAGAAAATATATATCAACCAGATAAAAGCCAGGAATGCTATGTCCCTTACATGCTAGAAGTTCAAAAAGGCTCCTATGTCGTTGCTGCATTTGAAGATAAAAACAAAAACAACAAACTAGATTTTTTCTTTTTTATCCCAAAAGAACCGTCCGGTTTTTTTCGAAAATTTAGCGGCATGAGCGCACCAAAATTTGAGAAACTAAAGTTCGATGTTGATGGCAATGTTGTTGATGCTAATGTTGAATTACAGTAACTACAATCTATCTCTTTTTATTTAGTCTATTGCAATTAATCTAATTTTTTGTGTCATAAAATTTGTCATAGGTATAATATTGGCGATAGATATAATGCGCGAATAAGGTCAATGTCTGGCAATACTTTTGGAAAATTATTTACTCTAACAACAGCCGGTGAGAGTCACGGAGACTCGCTGCTGGGTATCGTAGATGGCTGCCCCCCAGGAATGACTCTTAGTGAAGAAGACCTTCAGGGCGATTTAGACTTAAGAAAGCCTGGCAGTTCTAGACATACTACTCAAAGAAGAGAATCTGACGAGGTCAAGATTGTCTCCGGTACGTTTGAAGGTGTAACTACAGGCACGCCAATCGGGCTGGTGATTCAAAACACCGACCAAAGACCCAAAGATTACAGCCAAATCGCCAACACTTTTCGTCCTGGACATGCCGACTATACCTACCAGCAAAAATACGGAATAAGGGATTACCGTGGCGGTGGCAGGTCATCTGCTAGAGAAACTGCTATAAGAGTTGCGGCAGGCGGTATCGCAAAGAAATACCTTCTGGAAAATTACAGTATAGAAATTAGCGGCTACCTCGCCCAACTAGGGCCAATTACAATTGAGAACTTTGACTGGGACGAGATCCATCAAAATCCGTTCTTCTGCCCTGATGCGACCAAGGTTGCTGAAATGGAAAGTTATATGGACAACCTCAGAAAGTCTGGTGACTCTATTGGCGCCAGAATTAATGTCGTTGCTAGCAATATGATTACCGGTCTAGGCGAACCAATCTTTGATCGTCTTGACGCGGAAATTGCACATGCTATGATGAGTATCAATGCAGTCAAAGGTGTTGAGATAGGTGCTGGCTTTGATGTTGTAAGTCAAAAAGGCTCGGCTCATAGAGACCCAATAACGACTGAAGGATTCACTTCAAACAATGCTGGCGGCATTCTTGGTGGCATCAGTTCTGGTCAGGATATACTAGTTTCAATTGCACTCAAACCAACCTCGAGTATCCGACTCAATGTCGAAAGCATCGACAAACAAGGTAAAAAGACCGAGGTCTCAACAACCGGTCGCCATGACCCCTGTGTCGGTATCAGGGCAACCCCAATAGCGGAAGCAATGTTGGCACTAACCCTAATGGACCATGTACTCAGACATCGTGCCCAAAATAACGATGTGAATTCAATCACGCCTTCTGTGCCTGCTGCAAAGTCTTAATCTCCCAAACAAATCACGAAAAAAATTAATGTTTAAGCTAATCCATAAGCGCGTTCCGAGTAACGCGAAGAACGATATCTTGTCGGGTCTTACAGTTGCTCTGGCGTTAGTCCCTGAAGCAGTAGCCTTTGCTCTTTTAGCAGGATTAAATCCTTTGGTTGGACTCTATGCAGCATTCACTATTGGACTGGTTACTTCTATCATAGGTGGCAGGCCCGGCATGATTTCAGGCGCTACAGGAGCAATTGCAGTTGTGATTGGAACCCTTGTTGCACTCCATGGCGTGGAATACTTATTTGCCGCCGTAGTTTTAACTGGACTTATTCAAATTGTTTTTGGTCTATTAAAGATGGGTAAATTTATTCGACTTGTTCCACATCCGGTTTTTCTAGGTTTCGTAAATGGTCTAGCTATTGTTATATTTTTAGCACAAGTAAAACAGTTTAAAGTTGCTAACGAATGGATTACCGGAACCCCTTTACTTCTAATGCTAGTAATTGTGGCAATTACAATGACTATTATTCATTTTTTACCAAAATTAACTCGAGCTGTACCGTCAACTCTTGTTGCTATTGTAATTGGCACAGTCGCCGTTTTATTTCTAGGTCTTGATACTAGAACAGTTGGTGATATCGCCCCTATCGGTGGTATATTTCCTCCTTTTCACCTGCCTGACGTACCAGTTAATTTTGAGATGCTTAAAATTGTTTTTCCTTATGCTATCGTTATGGCGCTGGTTGGACTTATAGAGAGCCTTTTGACGCTCAACTTGATTGACGATTTAACAGAGACTACAGGTCAACCAAACCGCGAATGCATTGGTCAGGGTGTTGCTAATACGGTTACCGGTCTTTTTGGCGGTATGGGTGGTTGCGCAATGGTTGGTCAAAGCTTAATTAATATTAAGTCAGGAGGGCGCGGAAGACTATCTGGAATAGTAGCCTCTGTGATATTGTTATTTTTTATACTTTACCTCTCTAAATACATCGAAATGATTCCGGTAGCTGTACTCATAGGCGTTATGATGATGGTTGTTATAGGTACTTTCGAGTGGGGGTCATTTCGCTTATTTGGCAAAGTACCAGTGCCTGATATCATTATTGGAATATCCGTAGCAGTTATTACAGTATTAACTGATAACCTAGCACTTGCAGTTATCGCTGGCGTTGTTATGTCCGCCCTATCGTTTGCTTGGGAATCTGCAGGAAAAATACAATCCGTTGAAGAGAGTGAGTCAGATGGTAAAAAGACCTACATACTTCATGGCGCATTATTTTTTGCTTCAATTAATACATTTCAAGCAATTTTCAGTCCAAAACAAGACCCGGAAAATGTTTATATAGACTTTCAAGATTCTCGAGTAATGGATCATTCTGCCATCCAAGCCATTGACAAGCTTGCTGAACGCTATCAGAAAGCAGGAAAAACATTGCATTTGATGCACTTAAGCTCCGAGTGTCGACTACTACTTAAGACGGCAAAAGATTTAGTGGAAGTAAACGTTCTTGAAGATCCTCAGTATCACGTTGCTATTGACAAAGCAAAAGCAAGAATTGAGGGTGATGTTTAAGTAGTTTATGTAATTGAACTTGACGAACCGCAAGTTCAAACATCGCGCCTAAAACCACACCGTCAAATCTGCAATACTGACGATCACTGTACATAAGCATCGCTCTTGATTTTGGCTAACAAATGAGCTTAGATTGAATATCTAAAGAGATTATTTTTGATTACAAATAATAACAATTTATCTTGGTCCCTTATATTATTTATATCTTGATAATATAATGTTAACTTATAAAATTTATATTTTATCTTTTGTTAGATTGTTTTAGAAAAACTGGCACTACTTTTCTTCAGATAATTATCGAATACCATGCAAATGTTGCGCACCAAAAGCCTTCCTCTATCCATCACTTTTATGGAATCACTCTTCAGTTCAATCAGCCCGTCATCTTGCATTTCAGCTAGCCTTTCAAGGCTGTCTGCAAAATATTTTGTAAATTCAATTGAATAGCGCTCTTCAAGACTTGAAATGCTCACTTCGAAGTGGCAAATCAGTTCCATAATCAAGGTTTTTCTAATTTTGTCATCCTGACTAACAATCTGCCCCTTAATAATCGGTAGTTGTCCAGAATCTATAGTCTGATAGTATTTATCTAAACTCTTTTCATTTTGCGAAAAACTGTCCGCCACCTGCCCTATTGAACTCAAGCCAAGACCGACAATGTCACACCCCGAGTGGGTTGAATAGCCCTGGAAATTTCTATAAAGATTGCCCTTGCTTTGCGCAATAGCTAGTGGGTCCTCAGGCAGGGCAAAATGATCCATGCCTATGTATATGTAGCCCATCTCAATTAAATATTCCAATGAATATTGAAAAATGTTGAGTTTTTCGCTGGAACTAGGCAATTCATTAATGTCTATTCTTCTTTGCGGCTTAAATAGTTCCGGTAAATGCGCATAGTTAAAAAGTGAAATCCTATCCGGTCGCAATTCTTTAACTCTTTCAAGGGTCCTTTTGAAGGTTTCTTTGGACTGTCTTGGGAGGCCATAAATCAAATCTATGCTGATCGATTCAAAGCCATTTTTTCGTGACAGTTCAATAACCTCTTTTGTTTGCTTAAAGCTCTGCACTCTGTTGACCGCATTTTGTACTTCCTGGTCAAAATCCTGGACTCCAAGACTGATTCGGTTAAATCTTGCAATAGTGAGAGATTCTATTAGGCTCTCATCTATACCGCGCGGATCAATCTCGATAGAATACTCACCATCTGTTGAAAAATTAAATGACTGTTGCAGTTTATTGCTTATTCGAATTATCTGCTCTCCCGACAAAAAAGTAGGAGTGCCGCCACCAAAATGCATCTGCTCAACTAGCCGATCCTTGTCAAACAAGGAAGATTGCATATCGATCTCTTTGAATAGTGCTTCTATATATGGTTCCGCTCTATTTTTGTCTTTAGTTACAACTTTATTGCAACCACAGTAATAGCAAACCGTATCACAAAAAGGAATATGGCAATACAGCGAGATTGCTGTTTTGCGCTGATTACTCAAAACGCTCTGTCTTTTATAGTCCTCTATAGACAATTCTGAAAAATTGTTAGCCGTCGGATATGAAGTGTATCTTGGACCGGAACGGTTATATTTGTTAATTAAATCAATGTCAAAGAGTGCCATGTACTATTGTTATTTATAATCAATAATCTACTTTAGAATTGGTCTTGTATTATATATTCTGAGCATTATGTTTGATTTGATATTAATCAAAAAAAATGATGCTCTAAACTCTATCGATTCAGATTCTTGATTTTTGAAAATGTTTTTTTTATAATAAGTTTAATTGCGACTATTTTGGCTAAATTAATATGAAGAAAATCTACATTATTTTTTTGTTTTTCCTGTCAGGTTCAGTTTTGGCACACAACTCTGCGCACAGCCATATCAATAACGACTTTGAGTCTATGATGAAGAGCATGTTTAATCAGATGAAGATGATGGATATGCACCATAAACATTTGTTTAAGAGGACAGGTAAAAAAAATAACGAAAAAGGATGGCGATCTATAACTCAGAGTGACGATGGAAACAGCTTCAAACTCAATATCAACCTTAAAGGGATAGACAAAGAGGATATTGATATACACATCAAAAAAAATGTTCTAATCATCAAGGCAGAAAAACACACTAGCAGCGAATCCAGTCACTCCAAACAGTCCTTTATGCAGCAATTCCTGATTCCAAAAAATACTGACAGATCAGGAATTACAGCCGAGTTTGAAGAAGGCGTATTGATAGTGACAATACCAAAACCAACAAAAGGAAACCATGAAATTCAACAGATCACGATTCAGTAGCCGTTTACTTTCCTTTTGCCTCACCCCACAGGATTTTGTGAAGCTGGAGTTGGAGACGCACATTGAGTTGTCTCTCTAGAATCCAATCTGCCAATTCAGTTGGATTCAAGCTCTCATAAACAGGAGAAAAAATAACCTCTGCTTTGGTGTTATGTTTTTCCAGTAACTCGCAACACCAAGCAAAATCCTCTCTAGAGGCGATTACAAACTTTAACTGGTCCTTGATCTCCAGCAAAGCAATATTTTCATACCTGTTTTGCCTTTCCTCAGTGGATGACGGGGTCTTGATGTCCATCACCACACAGACGCCCTTGTTGACCGATTCAATATCAATGCTGCCGCTTGTCTCTAACGAAACTTGATAGCCTTTTTCCACTAAAGAATCAAGCAGTAGGTGGCAGTTTTTTTGCGCCAGCGGCTCACCTCCGGTGACACAAACATGTTTTGTATTGTATAACTCGATCTGTTTAATTATATTTTCAATGGTTAGCGGGTTGTTGCCCTTGAATGCATACGTTGTGTCACAATAATTGCACCTCAAAGGGCAGCCTGTCAAACGCACAAAGACACTAGGAATGCCGACCTCTCTGGCCTCTCCCTGGAGAGAATAGAATATCTCTGTTATATTGAGTAATTCGTTATTTGAACTGTCCATCCTTTAACTCTTTTATCTGGTTGCGTATATCTGCAGCCTGCTCAAATTTCAACTCTTCAGCATATGCATACATTTGCTTCTCGAGTATCTTTAGTTCCTTTGTCAACTGCACAGGTGTAAGGTTGCGATGTACTACCTCTATACCATCCTCTTCCATCTCCCCTATCGACAAATCTGTATCCAGTATGTTGATGATTGGCTTGACCACCCCTTTTGGTATTATGCCGTGTTTTTGATTGTACTCCTGTTGCTTATTTCTCCTTCTACTGGTCTCGTCAATCGCCCTTTGCATCGAACCCGTTACTCTATCAGCATACAATATAACAGCGCCATTAATATGCCTAGCGGCACGCCCCATAGTTTGAATGAGTGAACGTTCTGAACGTAGAAAACCTTCCTTATCGGCATCCAAAATCGCAACCAGCGAGACTTCAGGAATATCTAGCCCCTCACGTAACAAGTTAATACCGACCAGAACATCGAAAATACCCAATCTAAGGTCACGGATAATCTCTACCCGCTCTACAGTATCGATGTCAGAATGTAGATATCTAACTTTGACATTGTGGTCATTGAGATAGTCGCTTAGTTGCTCAGACATGCGTTTAGTGAGCGTGGTAACTAGGACGCGCTCTTTAAGGGCTACTCGTTTATTTATCTCTGAGAGTAAATCGTCAACCTGGGTTTCAATCGGCCGTATTTTGATTGATGGATCCAAAAGACCGGTCGGCCTTACAACTTGCTCAGCGATTACCGTGGATACTTTGAGTTCGAAATCAGCCGGAGTAGCGGATACCATAATGCAATGCTTTACGCGGTCGGTAAATTCGTCAAACTTAAGTGGTCTGTTATCGAGCGCTGAAGGTAGTCGAAAGCCAAAGTCCACCAGCGTTTTCTTGCGCGACCTGTCGCCGTTATACATACCCCTTATCTGGCTTACACTGACATGCGACTCATCCAGTATAACAAGTGCATCGTCTGGCAAATAGTCCATCAAGGTGGGTGGTGGTTCGCCCTCTTTTCGGCCTGAAAGGTAACGTGAATAATTTTCTATTCCGGAGCAATAACCTAACTCTCTCATCATCTCCATATCTAGCATAACTCTTTGAGAGAGGCGCTGGTCTTCGACTAACTTTTGTTCTGCGATTAGCACTTTTTTGCGCTTAGAGAGTTCCAGTTTGATATCATCCAACACATTTAGTATGGTTGAATGAGGGGTTACGTAGTGGGTTTTTGGGTAAATTGTTATGCGCTGAAGTGGTTTCAGTTTCTCACCAGTCAAGGGATCGAACCAATAAAGTCTTTCTACCTCGTTATCGAACATCTCGACCCTTATCGCCCTTTCTTCGGAGTCCGCTGGAAAGATGTCAATAACCTCTCCTTTAACTCTAAAAGTTCCGCGCAATAGTGTTACATCATTCCTGGTATATTGCATTTCTGCGAGCCGCGAGAGGATTTCCCTTTGATCAGTGATTTCACCGACACTAAGATGCAGCAGCATTTTCATATAACTGTCAGGATCTCCAAGACCGTATATTGCTGAAACGCTTGCAATGATTATGACGTCTTTCCTTTCTAACAGTGCTTTTGTGGCTGACAGGCGCATCTGTTCAATCTGCTCATTGATGGAGGCGTCCTTCTCGATATAGGTGTCGGATGCAGGGACATAGGCTTCGGGCTGATAGTAGTCATAGTAAGAGACAAAATACTCCACTGCGTTGTTGGGAAAGAACTCTTTCATTTCACTGTAAAGCTGCGCTGCGAGGGTCTTATTCGGCGCCATTATGAGACTCGGCTTTTGGCTTTTCTCTATCACATTGGCCAGAGTAAAGGTTTTGCCAGAACCGGTGACGCCTAGAAGAGTCTGGTACTTGGCGCCTGAATCGATGCCACTTAATAATTGATCGATTGCGATTGACTGATCACCTTTTGGTGAAAAAACCGATTCTAGTTGAAATTTTCTATCCATTTGTTGAAATTTTCTATCCATTATTAGCTAATTTTCATTAACATAAACGTTTAATTTTAAACCATATATAAAGTTCATTCTATGTCATCAATTCTGTCAAATCGAGTTCAAAAAGTAAAACCATCTGCAACTATGGCTGTCAGCGCAAAAGCCAATGAATTAAAGGCGCAGGGAGTTAAAGTTGTGCCTATGGGATCCGGGGAGCCAGATTTCGACACTCCGAGCAATATCCAAAAGGCTGCTGTAGATGCAATAAGAGGCGGACAAACCCGCTACACCGCAGTAGACGGCACAACTGAACTAAAGGGTGCGATTCGCAATAAGTTCAAGCGCGACAATGAACTCGAATATAGCGCCAATGAGGTGATGGCCTCTTGTGGCGGAAAGCAGGTTTTTTATAACCTGTGCCAGGCCATCCTCAACAAGGGTGACGAGGTAATAATACCTGGACCTTACTGGGTCTCATATCCAGATATGGCTATTCTCGCCGACGCAAATCCAATGATTATTGATACTGGTCTTGACCAGGACTTCAAAATTACCCCAGAGCAACTCGAGTCAAGTATCACAAAAAAATCCAAACTATTGGTACTAAACAGCCCCTCAAACCCTACCGGAGCAGTTTACACAAGGGAAGAGATCGAAGAACTTGGCAAGGTGCTAGAGAGACACCCTCAGGTATATATAATCAGCGACGACATTTACGAACATATCCTTTTGGGTGATGACGCTTTTGTCAATATTGCGATGGCTTGCCCAAAACTAAAAGACAGAATAATCATCCTCAATGGCGTATCCAAGGCCTACGCTATGACAGGCTGGAGGATAGGTTACGCTGCAGGTCCGGAGGACATCATCAAGGCGATGAAAAAAATCCAAGGACAATCAACTTCGAACCCGACATCGATTGCCCAAGCGGCCGCTGTCGAGGCCCTCAATGGCGAACAAACATTCATCAAGACGATGGTTGAAGCTTTCTCGCGTAGACATGATTTTCTGCTTGAGAACTTGAATGCAATTGACGGCATCCAATGCCCTAGATCTTGTGGTGCATTCTATTCATTTCCAAAAGTTCAAGGACTTATCGATAGACTAGGTCTCAGCGATGATGTAGAATTCGCAACGTACTGCCTGGAAAAACTCAATATAGCGCTTGTCCCTGGCTCGGCTTTTGGCGCTCCTGGGTATGCGAGATTCTCTTTTGCTACCAGTATGGACAATATCAAGGAAGCGGTGGATCGTTTAGCAAACGCCTAGCGCTACAAATTAGGAGATTATTATGTTGGATAAAAGAAAATTCTATATAAATGGCGAGTGGGTCGATTCCGTTACTAAAAATGACCTCGACGTCATAAACCCCTCGGACGAAAGCGTCTGCGCGGTTGTTTCTCTTGGTTCACAAGCTGATACCGACGCAGCGGTCGCGGCTGCAAAGGCGGCACTACCCTCTTGGTCAGTCTCAACAAAGGACGAGAGAATTGCACTACTAGAGAGACTCTACGATATCTATGAAAGAAGGATGGAGGATATGGCACAGGCTATTTCAATAGAGATGGGTGCACCAATAGACTTCTCCAGAGCCTCACAAGCTACCTCCGGTACAAGCGCTATCAAAGAGTTCCTTAGACAACTTAAAAAATTCGAGTTCGAAGAGCAGCTGGACGATTCAGAAAATAGACTACTCTACGAACCTAAAGGCGTCTGCGCGCTAATTACGCCATGGAACTGGCCAATCAGCCAGGTCGCATTAAAAGTAATCCCTGCCATCGCTGCCGGCTGTACGATGGTGCTGAAACCATCTGAACTTGCACCTCTGGATTCAATGATTTTTGCTGAAATGCTTGACGAGGCGGGTTGCCCTGCCGGGGTATTTAACTTAGTCAATGGCGACGGCGCGGGTGTTGGTAGCCAACTAACAGCTCACCCGGACGTCAATATGATCTCTTTTACTGGCTCCACTAGAGCAGGTTCGCTTATCTCTCATAATGCAGCAGACGACTTTAAAAGGGTTGGACTCGAGCTTGGTGGCAAAGGAGCCAACATAGTTTTCGCTGATGCAGATGATAATGCGGTCAAGCGTGGTGTTAGACACTGCTTTAACAACACCGGACAGTCCTGCAATGCGCCGACAAGAATGCTGGTTGAGCGCTCCTATTATGATGAAGCGGTCGAAATAGCCAAACAGACTGCAATCTCAACGAGTGTCGATATCGCTTCAAAAGAGGGGAAACATCTTGGACCGGTTGTCTCACAATTACAGTTTGATAAAATCCAAGGACTCATCCAGGACGGTATTGATGAGAATGCAAGACTGGTGATTGGCGGCACCGGAAAACCTGCAGGTCTAGAGACAGGGTATTTCGTCAAGCCGACAGTCTTTGCTGATGTTAACAACCAAATGACGATTGCGCAGACTGAAATCTTTGGCCCAGTTCTGTCAATGATTCCATTCGACAGCGAAGAGGAAGCTATCGAGATAGCCAATGACACGCCTTACGGCTTAACCAACTATATCCAAACTCAGGACTCGGAAAAAGCCAAACGTGTTGCAAGAAAAATGCTCTCGGGAATTGTCGAAGTTAACGGCAAAGGCTCTTCTAGCGGTGCTCCTTTTGGTGGCTACAAACACTCTGGAATTGGTCGTGAGAATGGCGAATTGGGACTCAAAGAGTTTATTGAAGTTAAAGTGGTGACAAGTTGGGATTGATGAAACTCCTATAAACATCTGCTCAAAATAAGAGGGTCGTGATTGACCCTCTTTTTATCTAATCCAAGAATTCACTTTATGACCACCAGACAAGTACTTTTAGCGCTCATAGTTCCAATCACCTGGGGTTTTGGCTATGCCCTAACAAAGATTGGTATGGATCATTTCAGCCCTTTACTGCTTATGTCACTTCGTTTTGGTATCGCTGGCCTGATACTTGTTTGGTTTACCAAGCCGCCATGGGGTCATATGCGTGATCTCTTCATGGTCGCCTTTATAGGTTCGACAATACAGTATGGATTCACCTACTATGGACTAAAAGGTATTGACGTATCGACGGCTTCTATTTTGGTACAACTTGAAGGACCTATTCTGGCGCTCCTTAGCACTCTTATCCTTAAAGAAAGGCTTGGCTGGCCGCGTGCATTGGGAATGGGTCTTGCATTTGCCGGTGTTGTCGTCATTGCCGGCGAGCCGAGACTGAGCGAGAGCCTTGACAGTGTGGCTCTGGTTATCTCCGGTGCAGCTTTCTGGGCTATAGCGCAGATCATGATTAGCCGTCTCAAGTCACTCTCTGGTATCACCATACTGGCTTGGGTTGCGATCATTGCATCACCTCAAATGTTGCTCATTTCACTAGTCATCGAAAAGGGTCAATGGCACTCTATCGTAAGCGCCGATCTACAAGACTGGTCGATAGTATTCTACTT
>Ga0208411_1002307_pt1 | contig 11688 bp, 9 predicted proteins | sample ETN01SmetaG_4_FD_185793 | JGI IMG/M metagenome (GOLD analysis project Ga0208411, IMG submission 185793) | Marine microbial and viral communities from oxygen minimum zone, Eastern Pacific Ocean - ETNP2014F12-01SV261 (SPAdes) (version 2) | ecosystem: Environmental > Aquatic > Marine > Oceanic ...
AGCGAAGAATCTCTTCCTTCGGACTCAGGATAAACTCCGTGAAGAATCTCATGATTTTAATAAATCGCAAAGCAGAGATTCTTCGGCTAACGCCTCAGAATGACAGTTTTTGGGCCGCCTGAAGCAGGGCGGTTGTATTCGACTCACCTTTAGTAATGTCCACCTCAGCCCTTCGATAAACTCAGGACGGGCCTTATCGAAGGGCTTGTCCCGAGTTTATCGAGGGCATAAACCACAATTTGACAGCAACTAAGAATTCTATATAATGATGGGACATTAGACTTATACAGAATTAATTCTTTATAATAACAAGTTATCTTTTTTTAAATCAAATGGCTAAAAGAAGAAAGATAGATGATCGTGCTCGACATGAATTCTGGAAAGACCAATATCAAGAAAGACTTGAAAAGCCACATTCATGGCTTTTTTCATCAATGTCACTAAAAAGAGCTGCAAATGTTTTATGGTGTCAAGTTCAAGAAGATAATAAAACGGTCTTAAATTCAGACCACGATAAAATATCAAAATCAATTTCTTCTACACTCTTGTTAGTTCTTGGCTACTGCATTGAAAATTTAATAAAAGGATTATGCATTCAAAAAGAGGGAGCGTTTAAGAATAATGGTGAGTTTCGTTTCAAAAACCATAAATTACTGGATTTGCTTGATAAAGTTGATATCCATTTGTCAGATGAAGAAATTGAGTTAACAGAAAGGCTTGAACAATTTATTATTTGGGCTGGAAAATATCCTGGGCCATTAGTCTATTCAGACCTTATGCCAAGAACCTTAAGCAATGGTGGATTTGCACCATTAGAATCGGTTTGTATTCCTAAAGACTATGAAATTGCAATTAAGCTTGTGGATAAACTTGAAACCAGCTTAAAAGATAGTAAAAAAAGTAATATATAACATGTTGCTACACCTAAGCACGAGCAGTAAGTCGCCTTATCAACGAACCACTGCTATCGTAGTTTTACGTATTACAAAGTCTATTTTGTTTTTGCTCACCGCCTGTGAGCTATTTCGTTAGACCGCCCGATCATAGCGCATTGCCTGGAACATGAAAACAAAGATATTCTCCATAATTTTGATTTTTCTGAGTGTAGGCTTTTCGGTTGTCCTTTGTGAAGCTTTGCTAAGGTTAACCAGCCACACGCCCTGGATCTATGAAAGAAAAAATGCCAACGGACCAACCACGCACGAACTGGATCCTGTTCTGGGATGGAAAAACAAAGAAGGGAAGTATGTGGTTCCAGCGTATGACTCTTCGGGGCAAGATATTCATATAACTTTTCTTGACCAAGGCCAACGCCTCACCAAAGCAAAGGAAACTGCTTCAAATAAAGAAGTTGTCATCGTTGGTGGTTCTGTTACTCAGGGATGGGCTATAAATGACAACGAAACATATCCCTGGAAAATTCAAAAACAATACCCCTCATTAAATGTTTTGAATTACGGAACAGGGGGTTATGGAAGTTACCAATCTTTGCTGGTCCTTGAAAAAGAGCTACCACGCCTAATTTCTCCAATTACTGTTCTATATGGATTTATTCAACATCACGAAGTTCGAAATGTTTCTTCCGGGGAATGGTTGAAAGAATTATCGAGACACTCACGAGGAGACCTCGTATTTTTACCCTACGTTACGTTTGAAGAGAATAACGGGCTTGTTCGGCATGCTCCTGAACGCTATTTGGCGCTGCCTTTTAGGGAATCATCAGCAACGATTGCTTTAATTGAAAGGGCTTACATGAAAATAAAAACTAAGAACAGAAATTATAAAAAAAGATTAGTGACAGAGCAAGTATTGCTCGAAATGAATAGAATTACAGAACAATATGGTGCCAGGTTTGTCCTGGCACTGCTTGTGGTGGATCAAGAAACGAAAAGCCATTACATGAGTTTTTGTCAGACCCACAATATCCGATATATGGACTGTGCATACCCACTAACACCTGAAATGAAAGTAGTAGGTGAGGGACATCCAAATGGGAGGATGAATTCTCTTTGGGCTGAATGCATCGCAAATGCACTTGGGGAGCAAGCGGAAATCCAGAAATGGTCTAACCAGGGCATGCAGCCGACGCGCTAAAGCGCGCGTCTTATCCGCACCGTTAAAAAAGTTTAATTTGCTCTTCCTTTTTGGTTTTTTAAAGGGATCGCGTTAATATTAATAAATCCTTCGGCATCTTTAGGATTATATTTCTCAAATCCTTTGTCCATTGAAGCAATGCCTTTATCATAAAGAGATTTTGGGGCTTTTCTTCCTGTAACGGTACAGTTTCCTTTGTACAGTTCTATTCGTACCTCACCTGTGACACCTTTCTGGCTTTCGAAAATCATATTTTTTAACAATTTCATTTCGGGGGAAAACCAGAACCCGTTATAAATTAAACTTGCGATTCTTGGCATTAACGAATCTTTCAGATTCATGACGTCCCTGTCTATAGTAATTGATTCTATCGCTCTGTGGGCCGCATAGAGAATAGTTCCTCCCGGCGTCTCGTAAACTCCACGGGATTTCATACCCACGAACCGTGATTCCACCATATCCACTCTGCCGATTCCATTTTCTCCGCCGAGTTTATTTAAGTTAGCAAGTAGTTCTGCGGGAGACATTTTTTTGCTGTTAACAGAGACCGGTATTCCGTTTTCAAAATCTATTAAAATCTCAGATGCTTTGTCCGGAGCTTTTTGGGGTGATACTGAATATTCAAACATTTCTTCAAGCGGTTTTTCCCATGGATCTTCAAGCATCCCGGCTTCAAAACTGATATGCATCAGGTTCTCATCAGAACTCCACGGCTGATTTTTTGTCGCTTTTACTGGGATTTTATTTTTTTTCGCGTATGTAATCATTTCCTGCCGTCCCGGAAATTGGACTAAAAATTTATCATCTCTCCATGGAGCAATGACTTTTATGTCCGGGTTCAGGGCATAATAGGAGAGTTCAAACCGTACCTGATCATTCCCTTTGCCTGTAGCTCCATGAGAAACGTATTGAGCGCCTTCGGATGCCGCGATTTCAATTTGTTTTTTTGCGATTAAAGGCCGGGCAATGGATGTGCCTAATAAATATGTTCCTTCATAAACAGCATTGGCCTGGATGGCCGGGAAAACATACTCAGACACAAATTCTTCCCGGGCGTCTTCAACCAGTACTTTCTCTGCTCCCGCGTTTATACCTTTTTCGCGAATAGAATCCAGATTTTCCACTTTCTGGCCAAGGTTAATTAGCAGACCAATAACTTTGTATCCCTGCTTTGCCAGCCAGTGGACAATTACTGATGTATCAAGTCCGCCGGAGTATGCCAGCACAACTTTCTTATTACTCATATACCCCCTGAATTAGGTAATTGTTGACTAAATATATTAGACAGGATAAACAGGATAAACAAGATAAAAATTATTTTTGCATTTTGCCGGTCATAGGGACGAAGACCACGCCACTAAGATGCCGGACTTTTAAATCTTTTTCTGATTTAGTTATCAGAGTCAGGGTTTGATATAAAGTTGTGTTGCCGAGAGGAAGAATAAGCCTTCCACCTGTTTTTAGCTGCTTGATTAATGGCGGCGGAATATGGTTTGCCGCGGCGGTTATTATAATAGCATCAAAAGGAGCATACTCTTCCCAGCCAAAATAGCCGTCTCCATATTTTAATTTTGTTGTGTTGTAGCCCAGCTTTTTAAATCGTTCTTTTGCTTTTTTATGTAATCCTTTTTTAATTTCTATTGAAAAGACATTATCCGTTAACTTTGCGAGGACCGCGGCCTGGTATCCCGAGCCTGTCCCTATTTCCAGCACCTTTTCTCCCGGTGACACATTCAAAATCTGCGTCATCAGAGCTACAATATAGGGTTGAGAAATGGTCTGGCCTTCTGCAATGGGAAGCGGGTGGTCTGAATATGCCGCTTTTTGCAAATGTTTGCCCACGAAAAGATGTCTTTTTACCTGCTTCATGGCGTCCAAGACTTTTGAATCTTTAATATCCCGCCCCTCAAGATCTTTTGTTATCATTCGTTCTCTTGCTTTTATGAAACGAGTTTCTTCCGCGTAAGAAAAGTCAGGTGTTTGAAAAAAACAGAGAAGAAAGAGAGCGGCAAGGCCACAAATAGATAAATTGCTACAAATTTTAAATAAAAAACTTCGCATGGTTAGAAACAGCTCCAGTAAGATTAAGGCAGAAAAAGTCTTTAGATTTCTTTTAGCATTATTTGATTTGGAAACAAAAAGGTTTATAAAAACAAAAAACCCGATCATGTTTAAGATGACAAGATCGGGTTTGAGGTTTGTATTAGTTATGTAATAAATTAATTCAAAAGACCTTATTCAAAAATATATCTCATAGGGTTAACAGGAATACCATTAAGTAAAACTTCGTAATGCAGGTGAGGCCCTGTGCTTCGTCCTGTATTTCCTACATAGGCAAGTGTTTCGCCTCTTTTTACATGATCGCCTACCTTCACAATATTTTTAGAGTTATGGCCATACCGGGATACGACGCCATAGCCATGGTCAATTTCCATTAATACACCTAAACCATGGTCCCGTCCTGAGCGGATCACAATGCCGTCAGCAGGCGCAATTACATTAGAATGCATTCGTGAGGCTATATCTAGACCTTCGTGCATCTCCCTGACTCCGGTATAAGGTGATCTCCTGTACCCAAAACCGGATGTAACCCAACCTTTAGTTGGCCAAATAGAAGGAGTTGAAGAGAGAAGCGACTGGCGGTCTTTAAAGAATTGGTCTAATTGAAAGAAACTTATTTCCTGCAAATCTGCTTGAGCCTTTAACTGCTCTAAATCAGCAGATAATCGTTCAAGCGTAGTTGCGTTTGTAGAAAGTTTTGCGACGTTTATATTTTCCTCAGATGTTCCACCTATGCCCCACTTTTTTTGGATTGTTTCTTCAGGTTTACCTATAGCAGTAGCGGTACGAAGTTTTCTATCGAACTTTTCGAGATGCGCCATCTGTTTTTTAAACTTTTGAACCTGCTTTACAAATTTCTGAATCTGCAATTTTTGGGAAATAGTCTTTGTTCGAAGCCTGGTAACTTCTTCAGCTTCTTTGCTTATAACAGAATAACGATGAGAGAAAAATACAGAGGCGCCAATTAAAAGGATGGAAACGAGGACAAACCCTTTTAAAAGAAATTTATAAAACCGAAACTTTCTTGGCTTACCCGTAGTTTCAGGGAGTACTACAATATTATAATACTTCATATAAGTTCGCTTTCACTCTTTTAAAGTCTTTATTTATAAGTATCTCGGCTTAAGGTACATTCTTTATTTATCTAAAATTCAAGGAAATGTCAAGCATTTTTTGAAAGTGTTTAGCGAGTGCATTTTCTGCAGTCTTGCTGAAGAGGAGCTTCAATTTTGTTTTTTGAGTTTAATAGCAGGGCTAATGTATAAAGCCAAGCAACACAGTAGCCAATCCAAAGAAGATTAAAAGACCAACAATATCATTAATGGCTAAAACAATAGGGCCTGCCGCAATAGCAGGATCTATTTTCAGATGGTGAAAAACCATAGGTATCATAGAACCAAACAAAGCAGCAACAAAAATAGCTAAAAACATAGAGAGCCCGACTACAACACCTAACCACGGGTCTCCGTGCCACATCCTGGCAATGAATCCTGCAATAGAACCGCAGATAAGACCCATAAAAAGTCCGATGCCACATTCTTTTAACAACAATTTTGCAAAGTTTGATATGTTTATGCGGCCTGTTGCAAGCCCCCGCACTACAATGGCAGAGGATTGAGTTCCAACATTGCCACCCATACCCATGATAACAGGAATAAATACTGCGAGAGAGATAACTTCTTTCAAAGTGATTTTAAATATCCATATTAATGATCCGGTGATTAGTCCCCCCGCGAGAGAACATATAAGCCATGGAAGGCGAAATCCTGCAACTTTAAAAATTGTGTGAGAAAAAAGAAGTTCCTCTTCGTCTGTACCAGCTATTGTTAAAATATCTTCCGAGGCTTCTTCTTCTAATACATCTACTATGTCATCAACTAAGATACGGCCTGTTAATTTTCCTTTGTTGTCTACAACCGGCAGGGAAACCAGATCATATTTTTTAAACATGAGAGCTACTTCTTCCTGATCTACCGTGGCTTTCACGGAAATGGGGTCTTTGTTCATCAAGCGTTTAACAGGGGCATTTGAAGGATGAAGAAGCAGTCTGTTGATCGGTAATATGCCGGTCAATTTGCCATTTCTGTTAATAACAAAGACGTTATGTATGTCTTCCACTTCTTTGGAGATAGACTTTACCCTGCTAATGGCTTCTCTGACAGTTGAGGATTCTCTTATTGAAACCAACTCAGTCTGCATGATACCACCGGCGGAATCTTCGGGATATTCAAGAAGTTTTTTTACTTCTATTGATTCTTCAGTGGGAATTGAACTCAGGACGTTTTTTGCGTCTTCTTTTGGAAGGTCAGCGATAAAATCAGCGGCATCGTCTGATTCCATTTCTTCGACAATAGAGATCAATTTTTTATCATCAACATCCTCGATGATTAAAAATTTAGACTTTTCATCTAACTCAAGTAGAACATCAGAAGCTAATTCTGGAGAAAGGCAGGAAAAAACCACTTTTTTTCTTTTTTCATCCAGCCTGTTTATTACTTCAGCGATATCTGCCGGGAAAAGAGCAAAAAAATCCTTTAACACGAACTTCCGCTTTTCAGAACCGGATTGCTGTAGAATTTCCAGAAGTTTGTCTTTTTCAAGGTTCATAATTAATAAAATTGCATCTTATTTTTTAAAAGTGTTTTGCGAGCTAAGCTTCGGGTGGTTTTTTAAAAGCCATCCAATTTCATCATCATGGTAAAATTGTGAAGATTCCCGGTAGCTTGCTATGTGAAGCTTCAATACTATACTATAGAACTATTGTGAATAAAACTGGGTTTCTCTTTTCAGAAATATTTTTGGATCATGAGACAGGCGATCACCCGGAATGTCCTGATCGTTTAAAGACAGTTAAATCTGCTGTGGATTCCAGCTCAATAAAGAAAGACCTTCTTTTTGTGGAACCGGAAGAAGCAACTCTGGAACAAATAAGTTTAATCCACTTACCGGAATATATAAAGTCTGTGAAGAACTCCTGCAAACTTGGTGACAGGTTCCTTAATGCCGATACCACGATCTGCAAAAAATCGTATGATACGGCTCTATTGGCTGCAGGGGGCGTCTTGAAAGTTTTAAGCCTCATCCATGAGGGAAATCTAAAGAATGGATTTTGTGCTGTGCGTCCCCCGGGTCATCATGCGGAATCCAACAGGGCAATGGGATTTTGTCTGTTCAATAATGTCGCGATTGCTGCTCGGTTCGCTGTTAGTAATCTCGGTCTTAAAAAGGTATTTATTATCGACTGGGATGTCCACCACGGAAATGGAACTCAAAATGCTTTTTATACGGATTCAGATGTTTTTTATACTTCATTGCACCAGTATCCTTTCTATCCCGGGTCCGGCAGTTCTAATGAAAGAGGACGTGGTGAAGGCAATGGATTTACGCTCAATTTTCCATTAAATCCTCATGAAGGAGACGAGACTTACTTGTCAGTTTTTGAAAAAAAAATAGTCCCGGAATTATTAAAATATAGACCGGATTTAATTATCATTTCTGCAGGCTTTGATGCTCATGAGAAAGATTTTCTGGCTGCAATGAATGTTACATCAAACGGATATTACAAGATGACACGCCTGGTTTGTGAAGCCGCTGAATCAGTTTGCGAAGGAAGAATCCTTTCGGTTTTAGAAGGGGGGTACAACTTAAAAGCGTTAGGAGAATCGGTGGTTTTGCACCTTAAAGGTTTGTTAAAATAGATATGATACAGATATAATTAAGGTAAGCTATTATTTGAAAAGGGGAGGGTGAATGTTTCAGAAATATCTCAGACATTTTACGGAAAAAGTTATTGAAGCATTGAACATAGCAACTATGGAAATGATCAATCTTCGGCAAAATATGCTAACTCCGGAGTTTATAATGCTTGGCCTATTGGAAGAAGAAGATTCGATAGTAATGAAAATTCTGGAATTAATTGAAAATGATCCCCAGGTTTTAAAGGAGCAAATAATTAACAAAATTTATGACATCCAGGAAGGAATGACAAAGCTTGATATGAAAGAGGTTTCGCAAATAGCTTTTGCGAAAGAAACAGAGATCCTTTTTGAAAGCGCGTTAGAAGAATCACAAAAACAAGATGACAAGTTTATAAGCGCTGGGATTATGTTTTTAACTATGTTTAACCCCAAAATTGGTAAAGCTTCTGAAATCCTCACCGAAGTTGGTTTGACATATGAAAACTTTCGAGAAGGGCTGGAGCGCGTCAGAAGCGGAAGAAAAATTACCGACAGGCATGCTGAAGGAAAACTGGATATATTAAACCAGTTTACAACTGACCTGACCGATATGGCCAGAGAAGGAACATTAGACCCTGTTATAGGCCGTCAGGAAGAAATTCACAGGATAATCCAAATCCTGTCGCGTAGAAAAAAGAACAACCCCGTTTTAATCGGAGAACCGGGAGTGGGGAAAACTGTGATCATTGAAGGGTTGGCCCAGCAAATAGCTAATGCCGAAGTTCCAGGCTCTCTACTGAATAAAAAAGTAAAAGTATTGGAGATGGCTGAACTTATAGCAGGGGCAAAAATGAGGGGAGAATTTGAAGAGCGCATGAAAGCAGTCCGGGATGAAGTAGTAGCTTCAGGAGGAAAGGTAATTCTTTTTATTGATGAAATTCATACAATTGTTGGGGCCGGGGCAACCGGCGGCGGAGTGGATGCATCAAATATGCTTAAATCTGCTTTAGCAAAAGGACAACTTCAGTGTATAGGAGCAACAACTCTGGACGAATACAAAAAATCGATAGAACAGGACAAAGCATTAGAAAGACGGTTTCAATCGATTATTGTGGAAGAGCCTAATGATGAGCAGACAATTGCCATATTGAATGGTTTGAAAAACCGATATGAAAAGCATCACGAGATTTCTTACCTTCCGGAGTCGATACAAGCAGCTGCCAAACTTTCCGAAAAATACATAGCGGACCGCCGCTTGCCGGATAAAGCGGTAGATCTTTTGGATGAAGCAGGCTCTAAAAAACATCTGGACCTTATTTTTGTTCCGCCCGAAGTCAGTAGTCTTGAGAGGAAAAGGAAAGAATTACTGCAATTCCAAAAAGATCATTTCATGAATCAGAAATTTGAAGAGGTGGCTAAATTGCAGCAGGAACTCTTGGAAACTGAAAAAAAACTGAAAAAAGAGAAAAAACAATGGTCTGAAAAATTGAGCAAGACAGATTCATGCGTTAATGAAGAAGATATTGCTCGCGTTGTTTCTTCATGGACAAGAATTCCTGTTACTAAACTTGTAGAAAATGAATCTCAAAAGCTGACCCACATGGAGGATAATCTGCATAAAAGAATAGTAGGACAGGATAACGCGATCATTGCTGTTAGTAACGCTATTAGAAGGAACCGGGCCGGGTTAAAGGAAAAAGATCGTCCGATTGGAACATTTCTTTTTCTCGGTCCAACGGGAGTAGGAAAGACAGAGCTGGCCAAAGCCCTTGCCGAGTTTTTAATGGATGATGAAAACAAGATCATCCGTCTGGACATGTCGGAATATATGGAACGACATACCGTCTCCAAAATAATCGGCTCCCCGCCCGGCTATGTTGGATATGATGAAGGAGGGCAGTTGACGGAAAGGATACGAAGAAATCCTTATTCCATTGTCCTTTTAGATGAACTGGAAAAAGCTCATCCTGATGTTTTTAATGTACTGCTTCAGATACTGGATGATGGCCGCTTGACGGATGCGCATGGAAGAACTGTCAGCTTTAAAAATGCTATAATTATTGGAACTTCCAATATCGGTAGTTCATTGCTAATAAACGATAAAGCAAATATCGGTTTTGGTAAAGACCGGAGTAGTAAAACATATTCTGAAGTAAAACACCTTGTAATAGGAGAAGTAAAAAAGTTTTTTAAACCTGAATTTCTAAACCGTCTTGATGATTTAATAGTTTTTCACCAGTTAAGTAAAAAACATATCACTGAGATTGCTAACATGTTAATTAATAAACTCTCGGAACGTCTGTCAGAAAGGGGTTTTACTATTAAAGTAAAGAATGATGCCAGGGATAAAATTGTATCTGACGGATATACTCCTACATATGGCGCCAGACCCTTGAAAAGGGAAATAGAAAGACAGATCGAAAATCCTTTGTCTTTAAAAGTAATTGGCAATGAGTTTAAAAGTGGTGACAAAATTGAAGTTTTCCTGAAAAACGGTAAAATAGAATTTAAGAAAAAATAAAACCCGTTAGAATCTCGAACGGTACATTAGACTCTGTCAGAAAAAATAAAAATATCCCTGGTGCATCATTCCCGCGCTTTCGTAGCGGGTCCTCTACGGCGTAAATATGGCGGCGAAAGATTATTATAAAATACTTGGTGTTTCGAAAAGCGCAGAAGGTAGCGAAATAAAAAAAGCCTTTAGAAGTATGGCTATGAAATACCACCCTGATCGTCATAAGGGGGATAAAAGGGCGGAAGAAAAATTTAAAGAGGTCAATGAAGCCTATGCTGTTCTAAGCGATCCTAAAAAAAGGAAACAGTATGATATGTTTGGAGCAGAGGGATTTCACCAGCGGTTTAGCCAGGAAGATATCTTTAGGAATATGGACCTTGGAAACATATTTAAGGAGATGGGTTTTGGGGGAGGGGATGTCTTCAGCCAGTTTTTTGGAAGTAGTGGACAAAGTTCGAGCCGCTCTCCATTTGGGCAGCAAGGTTCAGGGTTTGATTCTAAATTCGACTTCAACGACCGGTTTCGACAGGGATCTATGAATCAGCCTACCAAAGGGACGGACTTGGACTATGAACTACCCTTATCCCTTGAAGAAGCGGCCTCAGGTGGAGAGAAACAGGTAGTTTACCGAGCAGGTAAAGAAAAAAAAGAGATCAAGGTTAAAATTCCAGCCGGTATTGCGGATGGACAAAAACTTAGATTAGCAGGTAAAGGACTCAACGATATTTCCGGTCTTCCGGCAGGAGATCTTTTTTTTAATATCAAAATTCAGAATCACCCGGTGTTTAAAAGAGAAGGCAATGATTTGTTTATTGAAAAAGAGATTAAGTTTTCGGAAGCAGCTTTAGGAACGTATCTCGAAATCCCTACAATGAATGAAAATAAAAAGATGAAAATTCCAGCGGGTACCCAGAGCAATACCAAAATGAGACTTAAAGGACAGGGGATGCCTGTTTTTAGAGGAAAAGGTAACGGCGATCTGTATGTTAGAGTAAATATTTTAGTTCCAAAAAAATTGACAAAAGCACAAAAGAAGCTTATGCAGGATATTGCTGAAGCAGGCATATAAATCTGTAACAAGTGGAATAATAAATAAGGTGATACTGAAATGAAAACAGGCATCGAGAAAAAGAAACTATGGCCTTTCGTTGAAGCAAAAAAGGTTTTAAAGCGGTATGATTATAATGCTGAGCATGTTTATACTTTTGAGAGCGGGTTTGGCCCTTCCGGGTTACCGCATATCGGGACATTTGGAGAAGTTGTAAGAACTGAATTTATTATTAACGCCTTAAAAGAGTTTGGTTTTAAAACCAAACTTATTGCTTTTTCTGACGATTTAGA
>Ga0208411_1002314_pt1 | contig 11669 bp, 11 predicted proteins | sample ETN01SmetaG_4_FD_185793 | JGI IMG/M metagenome (GOLD analysis project Ga0208411, IMG submission 185793) | Marine microbial and viral communities from oxygen minimum zone, Eastern Pacific Ocean - ETNP2014F12-01SV261 (SPAdes) (version 2) | ecosystem: Environmental > Aquatic > Marine > Oceanic ...
CCGCCGAGGGGCCTTGGAAGCTGTTGACCTGGGTGCAGTACGGTCCAATGGCTATAGTTTTCAAATTGAAATGACCCACAAGATTTGGCGACAAGACTTACGGGTCTCAGAACTGAACATCATCTTCACCGAGCGCGTAGAAGGATCCTCCAAAATGTCATTGAACATTGCCTGGGAAGCCGTGTGGATGGTTTGGCGGCTTTGGTTCCAGCATGGACTGCGACGATGGCCGAAGAAGAAATAAGGTAAACAAGAATGAATCCGATAAGAGTTGGTATTGTTGGCACAGGTTTTATGGCCATAGCGCATATTCGTGCTTATCAACAAGTGGCAGATGTGGAGATCGGCGCACTCTGTAATCCCAGCGGCCGTAATCTGGATGGAGATTTCTCTGATGTGCACGGCAATATTGGCAGTGATGAGCCGGTAAAACTCGATATGGCAAACATAAGTGCCTACCGCAGTCTGGATGAGTTACTGACTGATGAATCGATTGATCTCATTGACATCACTACACCCACCTTTTTACACCATGAACAGGCCTTGGCCGCGCTTGCCTCAGGCAAACATGTGCTTTGTGAAAAACCCCTCGCACGCACCAGTGGGCAGGCACGTGAAATTGCCGAAGCCGCCCAAAACGCCAATGGATTTTTCATGCCGGCCATGTGCCTGCGCTTCTGGCCTGAATGGAAATGGGTGAAGGACGCCATTGATGATGGACGTTTCGGGAAACCCTTGAGCGCACGTTTCCGCCGCGTGGCTGAAGCCCCCGCCTGGGGCCAAACTAGTTTTTTGGATGGAAAAAAATCAGGAGGCGCCTTGCTCGATCTTCACATTCACGATGCGGACTTTGCCGCCTACTGTTTTGGGCGACCCAGCCACGTGTACGCACAGGGCCATACCAAGGTGAGTGGAGAAATTGACCATGTACTTGCCCAATACACCGTAGAGTGTGGCGCAGCAGTGTCGGCTGAAGGCAGCTGGGCGATGGCCAAGGGGTTTGGTTTCAATATGGCTTACACGGTAAATTTTGAGAACGCCACGGTGGACTATGATTCGGCTCGCGGCGATGAAGCCTTAAAGTTATTTGAACCAGACAAGGAACCGCAGGTGCTGAAGCTTGATGAAGGAGACGGTTACACTGGCCAGATCAACCACCTCGCGGAATCCATACAATCAGGAAAAGCCCCCACAATTGTCACGGCACAAGATGGCCTTACTTCTGTGGAACTCTGCGAGGCAGCGGCGCAATCCATTGATTCGGGCAAAAGAGTAGCCCTTTAATCGCCCAATTCCTTTCGACGCTTGAAGACCAGGCTAGCCTGCCTGTTACTGCCCAACCGCGCGGAAAGCTCCCACCCTTCCTTACCAAGCTCGTTAAGGCTATTTTGCAGCGTTTCCGCACTCGTGTCATCGACCGAGACCACTTTATACTCCCACTGCGAATTCCCAACTAACTCCACGCCTTTAATTCCCTTCACCCGCTCGCCAGTAACCGCCATATCCTCGGAAAACTTTTTAATTTCATTGGCAGTTTGCTGAACCGTGCGAATCGTCTTGGAAACATCCTCCAACGTGCTGGCTACCTGAGATGAAGATTTCTCCACATTTTCATGCGCCTTATCGTTGCAACCTGCAGTCAGCATGATCGCGGCTAAAAAATATACTGATTTCATTTTGTTCTTCTTTTAAATTATTGAACTGGCTTGGGCGTCGCCGGGAGAAGAGGACGTAAAAGAACATCTACAACCATGCCATTGACCATATAAACGAAAGTCACTGTCTGATGCGGCTTACCTTGCGCATCGGTAATATTCATATTGTTATATTGCCACTCTCCGCCCGCAGGAGTGTCTTCGCGCAAATCCGGATTCCCAAAAGACTGATGCACCTGCTGCATTGTTCGCCCTTTCCACCCCACTAAATCCCTGCCTCCTGCTCCATGGGTCCATGGCATTTTTCGGGCAGGATAACCCGCCTGTGGCCTCCCCTGACTCTGCCCCTTGCCCTTTTTGCCCTTGCCCTTTTTGCCCTTGCCTTTGCTCTGACTAGAACCCAGAGGCAGTCCAGCTGTGGGAAGAAGTCCCGCCAATCCGCCCGGCGGCATGCCTCCACCCAGACCTAAACTCCCCATCATCGCCATGTTAAAGCTCTCCAAAGGTTCAGCCGGCTCCACCTTCATGATACTTAACTTCATTACCTTTCCCTTGGCATCAGTTAAAGACACCTCATCCCCTACTCCAGGCTCCGGTTTTGTAAAAACTGCCGTATCATTCCCTCCATCCTTTTTGATCACCAGGTTCAGTCCTTCAGTCGAATAGGTTCCCTTGTCCATTGCCACCATACGTCCTTTGATTGTAGTGCCAAACTGGGAGACCATGTTTGTTTCGAATTGAATAAAAACCGGCTGAGACATGATTTGAGCCATTGGTGTTCCTTTCAACTCTGCAGGAACCGCGTCGGCGGGAAGCTTGTATGTAAACCTTTTACCCTTAAGGTAATCGGCCAGATTAATAGCTGGAGGCTCAACGACCGGATCCTCCTTTTGGAGAAAAAACAAGATGGCCATTACAATTAATATGACACCCAAAACACTGCCAAGAATAATGCCTATTAATTTGCCCTTGCCGGGTTTGGCCTGAGATCCTCCACTTGTCTGATTCACAGCACCCGAAGGGGACTGTTGAGAGATTACTTCGGTAGGAACTGCGTCGCCTTGTGGTGCTGGAGGAGGTGTGCCCATAGTCTTTGCTACATTTTCACGGGTTGAGTGTGGGGTTTTTAGTACACCAAAAACACCCCATGTCCAATGTAAACTGAAAAAACCGGGACTAGAAAAAGAAAAAGGGGTAGCAACGCTACCCCAGCTCCTCGAGCTGAACAGACCTCTTTAGTTTAACGTATTTTATTGTTTGTTTTAGAGTCGGTTCAAACTCTGTATGTACAATGTATATAGCATTGCTCGTGCCAGCCCCAACTGTGGTGAAAATAGGAGGAATTGATGCAATTTTTAACCAGTTAAACTGACCGATAACCCCTGGATGCGTGAGATTTGCGCCAAACACAAAAAAACGCGCAACCTCAAAAGTCGCGCGCGCGGAAATTGTGAAAAAATAATTACTTTTGTTTCGCGCCCTGCTCAATCCAGCGGCGAACAAGATCGATAACCGGCTTGGAGAGGGAGTCACCTTTTTTAGGCATGCGCTCCTCGTCACTGACGGGCAGGTTAATGAGTTCATAGAGTGAGCTTTCATCGGGTTTCTTGGCCGTGATCACCGATTCCCCATCGGCGCCTTTCTGCAACTCAGCAAAGGTATCGAGCCTGAATTTGCCCTTTGGTTTTTCCTTGCCATGGCACTTCGTGCAGTTCTGTTTAAAAACCGGCAGGATATCCTTCTCGAATATTGGATTCTTGATGGCCGCATATTTCTCCGCCTCGGCCTTTGCAGCCTTCGCGGCGGCTTCCTTGGCCGCCTGGGTGGATGCCGCCCGCTGTTTCTTTAAACGCGCGACCGTGTTCACACTCTTGAAATCCTTATCCACCCCAAGGTTGATGGCCAGATCCTTGTTGCCTGCCTTGGCCATGGACTCCTGAAAACCTTTGGCCTTGGCTTCAGTGACCTTGGTTTGCCAAAGGTACAGGGTTTTGAGTTTTTTCAAATTTTTCAGCTTGCCCAAGCCCCCATCGGTAACTGCCGTCTTATAGAGATTCAAATATTCCAGGCTGCCAATAGCCCCCACGGTATCAAGCGCCTTGTCTGTAACCTTGGTTTTCTCCAGATGCAGCCTTTTGAGTTTACCAAGCCCCTTGATGGGCGCGATCCAAGAATCATCAGCATCTGGATGCTGAAAGGAAATCTCCACCGCGTTGCCCAGTTCGGACAAGAGCTTGGCATCGGTCGCCTTGAATCCCTTGCCTTTAGCAAAAAGATTCTTGGTAATCGTGACACTGTAATCCTTTGAATCTTTTGCGACATAGAGCACACGCCCGCCGAGTTTTTCAATAGCAGCAATAGCGGACTTTTCATCTGCCCGCGCCAAGACAACCATAGCCAAGAACGTAACGGTAACGGATAATTTATTCAGTGTTTTCATTTTGGTTCCGGAACAAACGTTATCAAGCGGCCCACAAAGATCAACTGTAAGTTGAGTTATTTCCCGGAAGCTGCTTGTGCCTCCAGAATAAAGTCCACCAGCAGTTTTGGATCCTTAAGGCTATGGGGGTGATGACCGACCCCGGGTTTATGGATTACCTTGATGGTACCGCCGAGTTTTTTGTAGCGCTCTTCTAGTATTGAGGTGTTTTCAGCCACTGGCACCACCATATCTGTATCGCCTACCACGTGAACTAGAGGCACCCCTGCCTTGGCAAGTGGTTCCAATCCATCAATCGGGTTGCCCTTAAACTTTAAGGCTTTCTCTTCAGTAAAACCATAGGCCCTCAAACATGCCTGCCATGCCCCACCTCCTCCTTTTCCCTTACCCTTGCCCCCGGGCCAACTCTTAAAATCACAGACCGGCGCATCACCATAGATACACGATACCTTGGACGGGTTAACTTTGGCCCAGTTATAAATAATTAATCCACCGCGGCTCATTCCTTCAAGGGCTGGCCGCTTATTGAAATTGTGTTTAGTGATCACATGTGCATAAAAATTATCCCAACGCTTCACCGCCTCTGAATTGCCAAATAGATTACCTACATCACAATAAGCCACATGCCATCCGCGCTCCAGTAAAGACACATCCAACTGGGGTTGATGCCCCCAAAAACGAGCTCGCCAAATCCAGGGCTTACCGGGTGCAGGCTTCTTTGGTTTCACCACCTTGCATCGGATTCCTTCCAGCATGAAATCATGCATGGTAAACCCATGAAATTTTCCCAGTTTCCCTTCAAACTCAGCCGCAGAAAGGGATTGTGCAAACAAGATAAAGAGCAATATTTTTTGCATGAGAAAAAGCTTACACTCGCGCCACGACTTTAGCACCTGAAAACCCTAACCCCTATTGCCCCTCTTCAACGTTGTGATTGATGGTGCAATTAAGCAACGCTTTCTGAAGTTCCTTTATTTCGGACATTTTGAGACCCCCATTGTCAAACAACCCGAGGGATCGCAGGTTGAACAGGCCGTGCAAGGAATCCAGCTCCGTAATCTGATTTGCCGACAAATCCAGCGCCACCAACTTCTCAAGCTTCTTCAATGAATCAATCCGAACGATACGGTTGTTGCCCAGATAGAGATATTTGATTTGAGTTAATTTAGCCAAGGGCTCGAGGTTGGATATCCGATTGGAATCCAGACTCAATAGATTGAGCCTGGTCAGTTCACTTATGGCAGCAATGTCATCAAGCTGATTTTCATCCAGAGTCAGCGCCAACAGGTTGTTGTGTTTTGCCAGAGGCTGCAAACGGCTCAAACGATTGTCGGAAATGTAGAGGGAAGTGAAATGCGTAAATCGGGATAAACCCGCGATACTTGATAACTGCCGACCGGTTAAATCAAGCTCTCCGAGCTGCCTGATCTCCTCAACCGACAAAACCGGAACCGCTCTGGAAGGAACCAGTTTAAGCCCCCTAGAGCCAGTCCTTGCCTGATTCTTCATTTTACGCAACGCCGCGTGGATGGCTGAACCGATGCGAAACTGGTTTGGATCACTCCGATCAAACCGTGCCTCCTTCTCCTCTAGTGGAACGATTGAATCAGGGGAAACCACCTCAACAGGGGTTTCATTTGTCGGCTTAGCTGGAGCCTGAGTCGATACATCCTCACCCGAATTATCAGCCGGCTTGCCGCACCCAAGCCCAGTGAGCAACAGTAATGAAAATAGTGACTTAAGATGAGACACCTTAAGTACGCCCGGCAGCCTTTATGAAGGGCTTAAGTTCACGCATCAATTTCCGGAATCCATCCAGCGTGACCTGCTGAGCCCCATCACTCCATGCCTCAGCCGGATTGGGATGCACCTCAATCAAAAGTGCATCGGCACCCATGGCAACGCCCCCCTTACACATGGCAATAATCAAATCCGCTCTTCCACATCCCTGACTGGGATCCACCACGACCGGACAATGCGATTCCTGTTTCAATGCGGCGACAGCTGAAAGATCCAGTGTGTTTCTTGTATACGTCTCATAGGTGCGAATCCCGCGCTCACAGAACATCAAAGACCGATTCTCATTGGCCAAAATGTATTCTCCAGCCAAAAGCCATTCTTCAATGCGCATGGACATACCTCGTTTCAATAGAACCGGTTTACCGGTACGTGCTGCGGCAATAAGCAGTTGAAAATTCTGTGCGTTACGAGTGCCAATTTGGAGAATATCTGCGTACTCAGCCACCAGATCCGCATGGCTCTGGGACAAAAGTTCGGTAATCACAGGCATCCCCGTTTCTTTACTGGCTTTGGCCAACAGTTTTAAGCCTTTCTCTCCCAGTCCTTGGAATTCATAGGGGGAAGTCCTAGGCTTAAAGGCACCTCCCCGTAAAATCGTTGCTCCAGCCTTTCGAACCGCATGCGCCGTTTCCATGAGTTGCTTTTCACTTTCCACAGAACATGGTCCGGCCATAATTTGAATCTTTTTCCCACCAATAACATGCCTGCCCACCTTGATCGTGGAGTTTTTCTTTTGGGCTTCACGTCCCACCAAGCGGTAGCGTTTTTGAATTGGAGTCACACTTTCCACCTGCGGCCACGAGGAAAGGGTTTCCAGGGAAGGATTTTTCTTCTCATCACCAATAGCCCCAATCACTGTACGAGCGACCCCGCGCATCACATGCGGCTCATAACCGAGCTTCTTGATTTCACGCAGGACAGTATTTTCCTGTCGCTTGGTCAGTTTGGGTTTAAGAACAATAATCATCTGGTTGAACTCACGCTAAAGACAGGTCGAATGAAGGTCAATTCCCAAGGATGGTGTCATACTTTCCGCAGGCTTGCTCGGAACAAAGCCCTGTCCTATAATGAGTCCATGAATAAGACGCTTCTCCTGATCGCATCGTTGGTTCTTGCCCTAAATCTCAGTGCAGTCGAGCCGACCCTTGAAAACAGCAAGGTCCGCGAAGCTCTCAATGCCATGCAAGGCAAGCCGGCACCTGCCTTTCAACTTAATGGCTGGATGAATTCCAAGGCACTGGAATTGAAAAAGCTGAAAGGCAAAATCGTCATACTGGATTTCTGGGCCACTTGGTGTGGCCCCTGTATCGCCTCCATCCCGCACACCAATGAAATGATGAAAAAATATGCAGACAAGGGTGTGGTCTTTATCGGTGTATGCCATCAGCGTGGAGCAGAAAAAATGGAGGAAACCGCCAAAGATAAAGGCATAAAATATCCCATAGCAGTGGATCAGGGCACCAATGCCGCTTACAAGGCTAATAGTTTCCCGGACTATTACATCATCGACCGCAAGGGTATCCTTCGCTGGGCAGACATCGCCAACCGCGATGTGGAAAAGGCCATCGAACATCTCTTAGCTGAATAAGGAGGAAACCACTCCAATTTATTCTGCAAATTCTTCAGCAGAATTCTTGCCCTTCCACTGGTCCATAAAATGGAAGGGCAGATAGGCGAGTGCAAACATGCCCACTGAGAGCACTCCCAATACGGGGATATACCATGGCCATGGGGCAAAGAAAAATGGGGTATCCGCTTCTGGCGCCTCCAAAAGAAACGCGTAATTTGCACCACCCAAGGCAATATTGATTGCTGCCAAAATAATTACGGCAACATTGAGGGCACCAAAAGCACGCCATATTGATTTCCATTCTGGACGCATCTTCAGCACCAAGGTCGCGTAAAGAATCGACCAGATCACCCCGCAGTGGGATACAAAGTACCCGAAAAAACCAAACGAAGGGAAAGCCCACGTGATATCAGGCGTGAGGATTGAATTCAAAGTAGCAGCGAACCCCCAAAAATACGCGATTTCATAGGCCAACTGCGAACGTCGGCATAAGGCAATCATGCCGGCAAACAAAGCTAAGGGACAAATATTGATCGGCAGGGAGTGATGAAAAAATTCGGTGGTACTTTCACAGGTGGAATAATGGAAAACTCGGTACGCGATCTCATGGAAGAAGAGTAGACCGGCTAAAATGTAAGCAACACGATCTTTCCAAATATCTTCTTCCTGAGATTTGAGTACCAACCACAGTAAAATAGGCACCAAAGGAGCCGAGACAACCGCCACCCAATGAGGCGTATCGAAATAGGGAATGTGTCCTATAAAGGGAACAACAGGCATTGAGAGCCTTTCAGGGTAATCTTACTTTTTCCCCCCCGAAAGCTTAACCGCCTTTTTGGGCATGGATTCGATGGCACTTTGCAGAAGTTGGCGTGCCTCATCGGCCTTTATATTCGGCCCAACTTTCAACGGGCTTTTCTCATAACGATCCTTCACTGCATAGAGGGTTCCATCACGGTACAACTTGAAATACTGGTTTTGGGCCCACACGATCTCATTCTTGTTCACCCCCTGCCCATGACTGGCAGAGGCCGGCCTGTATTTGGGGTAGTAATACTGAAATATCCATTGGCGCGGATTACCTTTCTTGCCCTGGCATTGCGGCCAAAAACTACGGCCATCAAGTTTCACGTTGGGCAGCTTGGCTCCAGTGATATCAGCAATGGTCGGAAGCATATCCGAGAAATCTACCAGATCATCACACACCACCCCTTGCGGTACTGTTCCGGGGCAATTAATGATTAATGGAGCGTGGGTCCCACCATCAGTCGCGTAAGCTTTCTCACCCTTGCGCTCTTCACTCCCGAATGGATAAGTCAAGTTACGGTGCGTCCCATTGTCGGTGGTATAAATAACTACAGTCTTTTCACGCAACCCATTTTCCTCCAAGGCATCAACAATCCGCCCCACGCATTTATCGGCATACAGGGTCATGTCCCGGAAATTATCCAGGCTCTTGCCCTTGTCATTCTTGCTGTCAGGTGTCTTGGGAAAGGGTGAGTGGACCAGCAACATCGGGTAATACACAAAAAAGGGCTTGGCCTTGTTTTTACCAATGAAATCAATCAGGTAATCAGTCAGGATATCTGGGCCATAATCTTTCTCAGTAGTCTTAAGCAGTTTACCATCACGCATCAGGCTGGGATTCCAGTAACGCGAACGCTCGGTGCCTGGGTAGTTCCAGAGACAATAGGTATCAAACCCACAGGCCGGCGCCAATGTGCCGCGTTCTCCCCCGTGCAACTGCCACTTGCCGCCAATGGCCGTAGAATACCCGGCTTCCTTCATCATATTACCAAAGGTAATTTCATCCTTATCCAGAGTGCCAAACTGGACGTAATTACGAACCCCATCGCGACCTGTCATAATCTTCACCCGGCTGGATGTACAAACCGGCTCAGAATAACAGTGGTTAAACTTCACTCCATTACGAGCCAGTTGATCCAGTCGCGGCGTGGAAAAGAACTTACTGCCATAACATCCATAATTATCGGCATGCGAATCATCGGCCATAATCAGAATGACATTAAGCCGATCCTTGGCTTGGACACCAAAAGCGAGAAAACCAAACAGGAGAAATAAAAACAAACGGTTCATATCTGGTCTGAACTAAACGAAGCCCGGCCTTTAGGCCTTCACTTCAATCTCGCGGGACCACTGCTGGTAGGCCTCCCAGTAGGTTTTCTTGAGCGCAATTTCGTCATCCTTGGCGGCGGGTTGCACCCGGCCGTTGATGTCTATGGCGCGCGACACCACGGTGTGTTTGCCGGGTTTCACGTTGCCCAGATCGATGGAAAAGAACTGCCAACAGAATTTTTCTCGGGGCTTTGCATCAATCTGGGCGGACACCCATTTACCTTCATCAACTTTTACCTCCACCTTCTTGATCTCGGTGCCATCGCCCCAAACCGCGCCGTAAGCCTTGAGTGGCACCAAGCCTTTGGCTGTTGGGCGGCGGGTAATGCGCGCGATGATTGATTTGAGGTTCATGCGACCCACGGAGGTTTCCACCGGAACGATTCCATTATCGCGCCGCTCACCACGGACAGTAACATAATCGCGACCCATGAAGCGGCCCATATAGCGTCGGTCCCGAATCTCGATACGGGTGAGCCACTTGATATTGGCGATACCGTACCAGCCCGGAACAATCAGCCGCAATGGCGCGCCGTTGCGAAGTTCCATCGACTTGCCATTGCGTTGATAGGCCAAGAGGAGATCCAGATTCATTGCGTCCTCCATGGACATGCTGCGACCAAAAGGCACCTCGATCTTTAATTTGCCACGCAGGGTTTCCTCTTTTTTATCCGCGCCAATGAAGACAATTTCCTTGGCCTTGGGATCGATGCCGCATTGTTCCAGTATCGGTCGCAGGGGGGTGCCGGTCCATTTACTGTTGTAGATGGCATTCATGAAGCCCTTCCCTGCCCCATTGCCCGAGCATTCAAGAGTCATCAACTGATCCTTTGCCGGCAAAGCCTTAAGTTGGGCCGGGGTAAAAGTAGCTGGTTTTTTTACCAACCCGGTGATCTCCAGCTTGAATTTCTTCTCGTCAATCTCAGGCGTGCCGTAATGACTAACACTGAAAACCTGATCCTGCGGGGTAATCCAGCTATCAAGTGTTTCCCAGTCCAGCCGGTTAGGGCCGGTGCGCGGCATATTCAGGAAAGGGGTCAACTCTTCATCAGGCGCTTCCTTGGGAAAACCAAAGGAGGTGTGAGACAGGGCCACGGCCCCGGCAGCAGTAATGCCGGTCTTGATGGCGGTACGCCGGGAAATGGAGTCGGCCGTCTGGTGCGGCTGGATGATGTTTTTTTTCATGGGAGTCGTTTACTTGTTAGTCGGTTGAATCAGGTTATCAGGGGAAACACGAATATGAACCCGGGTGATTTGCCCGGACTTGATAGTGATCTTTTTTTTCCACGTCAGCTTGCCCGCCGGGTGGCGCAAACCTAATTCGTGTTCACCAGCGGGCACATTCGCCATCCGGAATTTACCATTTACTCCGGTCACCTGATAATAAGGGTGGTCAAAGACAAAAACCCACGCCTGCATGGCTCCGTGGTAGACACAGCCCAGACGCAAGGATTTAGCAAGACCAGTGGCATGATCGAATTTCTCCACATGCTTGGCTCCCTTGATCAGGTTGATATTGAAAGGCTTGGCCCCACCATAGGTCATCACGTTATGCAGGGAATCATCACTGTTTTTAAACTGCACCGAGCCGCCAACGTGGATGGCGAGGGTCTCGGGCACAAAACGAAAATTAACCTGATCCATCACCACAAGCTTGGGCGGGTGAGACTGCCCGGTTGGTGGCTCTTTTTGCCCCTTCACATTTAAGGCCACAACTGCCTCAGCCAATTCGCCGGTCTTTGGTTTGCTAACATAGTAACGCTGGTAACGCCAACGCCGGGAAAGGTCCGGCTGGTAATATACAACCCCCTCGATAGTGCCCGTTTTACCCGATGCCCCGCCAGAAGGTGCCGCCATTGCGGAAGGGACCTGAATCGCAAGCAACAGGAACGCTAGCCATAATTTTGCACCCAACATAAATATGTTCCGGCAACCTGCCCTCATGCGTTCGGCCAGTATGCAGAGAGAAAGCGCCAGCGACAACCACGATATGCCACACAGCACAAATACAACCCTTAAACACCGGCCAGCTCCAAAAGAACTCCATCGATCAGCCCGATAACACAAA
>Ga0208411_1002323_pt1 | contig 11653 bp, 8 predicted proteins | sample ETN01SmetaG_4_FD_185793 | JGI IMG/M metagenome (GOLD analysis project Ga0208411, IMG submission 185793) | Marine microbial and viral communities from oxygen minimum zone, Eastern Pacific Ocean - ETNP2014F12-01SV261 (SPAdes) (version 2) | ecosystem: Environmental > Aquatic > Marine > Oceanic ...
CCGGGCACGCGCCCGGCGGGTCTTCCATAAGATAAGTTTTTATTCGGACAATATTTTTTGAAGGAAGAACAAACAGATCCCAATCCTGGGGGAAAAGAAAAGTATGAGCGCTTCGTTATGCTGTTCACGCATGAGGAGCCTGCCTTGCGCGCCTTTGTGCGGTCCCTTTTACCCAGTTGGCATGATGTGGATGAGGTCATGCAGCAGACGGGCATTGTGATCTGGAAAAAATTTGACCAGTACGAGGCGGGGACAAGCTTCATGCGCTGGGCGTGTGTCATCGCCCGGTTTGAGGTGCTGAAATATCGCCGAGGCAAGGCCCGCGAGCGGCTTGTTTTCCGCGAGGACCTGTGGGAGTTGCTGGCCGAAGAGGCCACCGACAGCGCGGAGATGCTCCAGAAAGAACGTCAGGCCCTTGATGAGTGTATGCAGAAGTTACCCGATACTGATCGCGCGCTGGTTGGTGCCGCCTATGCGCACGGCACATCGATCAAGGAAGTTGCCGAGAGTGCCGGACATTCGGCCACGGCTTTTTACAAGAAACTCCACCGCATCCGACTGGGATTGCTGGGGTGCATCCAAAGACAACTGGTTAAGGAAGGAACCTGATGAAGAACGAGCCCTTTGAACATCAAGAGCAATTGGCCAGACTGGTGGCCGCCCACTGCGACGAGACCATCACCGATGAAGAGTTTGCGCAGCTGGAGCAGTTGCTGCAGGCGCATCCTGAGGCGCGCGCCTTTTATCGGCGTTACCTGAACCTGGACGCGTCGCTTTCGGATTTTGGCCGTACCGAAACTTCCGGCTGGTCCGGGCAGGAGCAGGCCAAAATGGTTACTCCTCCACAAAGTCAGGCACGCTCCCTTTGGGCGTTGGCTGCTGGAGTAGTCCTCCTTTTGGCCCTTGGAATTTGGTGGTCACAACAACAAGCGCCCCGCGTTACCGCGAAAAATTCTGCGCCCGCTGAGAATCAGGCCAAATCCGTCGATCCGGGCGTCGCATTGCTGACACAGGTGGTGGATGTGGAATGGATCGATGAACCGATGGTCACCGGCGCTTCGCTTCCTCTGGGGCGGTTGCAGTTTGCCTCTGGGTTGATGCAGATTGAATTTTTCAGCGGTGCAATTGTCGTGCTGGAAGGGCCGGCCGATTTCGAGCTCAAGTCGGAAAACCACGCCGTTTGTCGTCAGGGCAAGCTGCGCGCCACGGTGCCGCCGGAGGCCGTTGGGTTTACCATCGATGCGCCCACGGTGAAATTGGTTGATTTGGGGACCGAGTTCGGGATGGACGTTGCCGAGGATGGGGCGGCGGAAGTGCACGTGTTTGATGGCAAGGTCGAGTTGCATTCACCTGAGGATCAGCCCCAAATGGGTATTGAGCGGGAGCTATTGGCCGGCAGTGCCGTGCGTATCCCCTCATCAGGTCAGCCTGAAGCCATTGAATCGATGCCCGATGATTTTGCGTCCAACGCGCAGCTGGAAAAGAAATCCGTCCTCGCTTCCAACAAGCGTTATGCCGCATGGCGCAAGGTGAGTGAGCGGTTGAAGGCCGACCCGCGCATTCGCCACTACTACAATTTTGAGGATGCAGATTCCTGGGCCCGCAAGCTTCGCAGCCATTTGCCCAAGGCGAGCAAACAGGATGGAGCCATCGTGGGCTGCCAATGGACAGAAGGACGATGGCCGGGCAAGGGCGCGCTTGAATTCAAACGATCCGGCGACCGGGTGCGCTTCACCCTGCGCATCCCAAAAGAACCGGCAGTCCATTCCCTGACCCTGATGACGTGGGTGCGCGTGGACAGTCTCGACCAGCGGTTTAACGCATTGATGTTGACTGACGGCTCTGCGCCCGGAAAACCCCACTGGCAAATCACAAAAAAGGGCGCCCTTGAACTCGGCCTGCGCCTGAGTTCCAGGGAATCAACCGTTTACACTTCGGCCCCCATCCTTCGCCCCGGGACTCTGGGCCGATGGGTTCACCTGGCCACGGTTTATGACGGGACAGGCAGAACCGTCACCCATTATTTGAATGGCCGACAAGTCAGCAGTCATCCCCTGACTTCCACCATCAAGCTGCGCGGTGGCCAGGCCCAGTTGGGAAACTGGGGGCGCCCGCACAAGACGGACAAGTACCCGGCACGCAAGTTTAACGGTCTCATGGATGAGTTTGCAATTTTCAGCGAGGCTCTGGATGAATCGGAGATAAAGAAAATCCACAGGGTGGGCAGACCTCAGTCCGCCAGGATGACGGCCAAGGTTAACAGGAAGAAAACTACCGACTAAAATTCTTGAATATGATGCACCCAAAGGGGGTCTGGATTTCAGACCGATATGATGTCAGCATGATTGTAATGAGAACACGCGTTATTACGGTGGTCATCCTTGGATTGGCATCCTGGGGCATGGCGCAGGAAAATCCGTTGACCCGCGCTCAGGTTGATTTCTTTGAAAAGAAAATCCGGCCGATGCTGGTGCAGAATTGCTACAAGTGCCACTCGGCCAAGTCCGAAAAACTCAAGGGGGAGTTGCTGCTGGATACCAAAGTCGGCACACGCAGAGGCGGCGAGAGTGGGCCGGCGGTGGTGCCGGGCAATCTAAAGGAGAGTCTGCTGATTGAATCGGTGCGCTGGAGCGATGAGGATTTGCAGATGCCGCCAAAGAAGAAGCTTTCGGCAGCCCAGATCACAGCCCTTGAGCGCTGGGTACAGATGGGCGCGCCCGATCCGCGTACCGGAGGTGGGGCGACCCCCATTAAGCGCGAAATTGACATTGAGGCGGGGAAAAAATTCTGGGCGTTCCAGCCGGTAAAGGCTTTCTTGCCAAAGGTCAAAAACCAATCCTGGGCGCGAACGAATATCGATCGCCACGTGCTCGCCGGCCTTGAGGCCAAGGGCCTGCGGCCGGTTGCCGATGTGGACAAGCGCACGCTGATTCGGCGTGCGTACTTTGATCTCACGGGGCTGCCGCCCGCGCCGGAGGCAGTGCAGAGATTTCTTGATGACAAATCACTCAAGGCCTTTTTGAAGGTGGTTGATCAACTGTTAGCCAGCCCACAGTTTGGCGAACGCTGGGGGCGACACTGGCTGGATGTGGCGCGCTACGCTGAAAGTAATGGCATGGAACGCAATGCCGCCTTTCCGCACGCCTGGCGCTACCGCGATTACGTCATCGATTCATTCAACACGGACAAGCCCTTTGACCAGTTCATCAGGGAACAGGTCGCCGGCGATCTGCTCCCCGGCAAGAACACCGACGAGCGCCATATTGCCACTGGTTTCCTGGCGCTGGGTCCCAAGTCGCTCAACAATGGAAACGTGCGGGAATTTAAGATGGACGTCGTGGATGAGCAACTGGACGCCACCACGCGCGCCTTCATGGGGCTCACTGTTGCCTGTGCGCGCTGCCATGACCATAAATTTGACCCCATCCCCACCGAGGATTACTACGCCATGGCAGGCATCTTCACCAGTACCCAGACACTTTTTGGCGGTGCCACCGGTGGCGGCATTCGGCAACAAACCAGGCTCATTGAGCTGCAGGAGGGACGCAATACCAAGCAGGTCGCAAAACCAAAACCGGTGGATAATACCCGGAAGCTTGCAGAGCTAAGGAAACGGCAGAAAGCGATTGCCATTGAGACCAGAAAAATCCAGAAGCAGCTTAAAGCTAAAGCAAAGACGGATCCGCGTTTCAAAGAGTTGGCTCAGGAAAGGAAGAAGAACGCCGTTCTAATCAGAAAACTGGCCGGCTCGGCCAAGAAGGGAGGTAAACCCAAGCAGGCTGGCCCACTGGCCATGGGGGTGGCCGAAGGCAAGCCCGCCGACATCAAGGTGCACATCCGCGGCAATGTCGGCACGCAGGGCAAACTCACCGCGCGCGGATTCCCCCGTGTTATGGATTTTAACGGCCCGAAGGTGGACCCCAAACAAAGCGGCCGCCAACAGCTTGCCGAGTGGATAGCTCATCAGAATAACCCGCTCACCGCGCGCGTGTTCGCCAACCGTGTCTGGCATCATCTCTTTGGCCGTGGCATTGTGAGCACGGTCGATAATTTCGGCAAAACCGGTGAACGCCCCTCCAACCCCGCGCTGCTTGACCATCTTGCCGCAAGCTTCGTTGCCAATGGCTGGTCGGTAAAAAAGCTCATCCGCCAAATTGTGCTCTCTCGCACCTACCAGCTCTCCACCACGCATCACGCCGCCAACTTCAAGGCCGACCCGGACAACACGCTTTTCTGGAAAATGAACCAGCGTCGTTTGGACGCCGAGAGCATGCGCGACACCATGCTTGCCGCGGCCGGACAACTGAATCCAAGCCCCTATCAAGGATCTGTCCTGACACAAGTGGGAGGGGTCAACCTCGGTCGCGAATTGGCAAATCTTACAAAACTTCAAAATGTCCAACTGGATCATCGCAGCATTTACCTGCCTGTCGCGCGCCAGGCGGTGCCGGAGGTGCTGAAGGCATTCGATTTTGCCGAGCCCAGCATCATCGTTGGCCGGCGCGAGATCACCACGGTTCCCACGCAGGCCCTCTTCCTGCTCAACAGTGAATTTATTTTGAAACAGTCAAGGGCCATGGCCGAGCGTGTGTTGAAGACCCCGGGTGAAAGAAACCGCATCGATCTCGCTTTCCAGCTTGCCTTTGCCCGTCCGGCCACTACCGATGAGCAGGCCCGCACGTCAGCTTTCCTCGCCGAGGGTGCCGGTGGATCCAAGGGAGTCGAACTGCAGGTCTGGGCCACCTTCTGCCAGGCCCTCCTGGCCAGCGCGGAGTTTCGCTATATTAATTAACGCCGAACCGAATGACCTTTAAACTGATCAGGACATAATAATGGACAATCACACGCTGAACTTTTCCCGGCGGCAGATGCTGCAAACCATGAGCGGTGGATTTGGGTTTATGGCCTTTGCGGGCTTAAGCGCAATGGCCGCCGAAGCCTACCGTAATCCGCTTTCTCCGAAGCAGCCGCACTTCAAGCCGCGCGCCAAGCGTATTATTTTTGCCTGCATGCGCGGTGGGCCCTCGCACGTGGACACCTTTGACTACAAGCCGGCGCTGGCGCGTGACAATGGAAAGCAGGCCCCGGGCTATGGCAGCCGCAAGCTGATGAAATCGCCCTGGGAATTTCCCAAGCGCGGCAAGAGCGGTATCGAGATATCTGAATTGTATCCCCAGCTCGCCCAGCATGCGGACAAGCTTTGCCTGCTCAACAGCATGTATGGCGATGTCCCGGGGCATCCGCAGTGTTTTGTGCAGTTGCACACCGGTAGTTTCCAGTTTGTGCGGCCAAGCCTCGGGGCGTGGCTGCTGTACGGGCTGGGCACCGAGAACCAGAATCTGCCGGGCTTTGTCACGCTCAACCCGCCCTCGCGCGTCGGCGGCGCGCAAAATTATGGCAGCGCGTTTCTGCCGGCCATTTATCAGGGCACCCGCATTGGCAACCTTGGCCAATCGCTCAAGGACGCAAAAATTGCCAACCTGAGCAACGGTCAGCTTGACGCCACCCAGCAGCGTCGACAGCTCGACTACATCCAGTCACTCAATCACGACTTGAAGAAACAGAATGCGGCCAACGCACAGATCGAGGGCGTCATCGAGAGCTTTGAGCTGGCCTTTCGCATGCAGAGCGCCCTGCCCGAGGTGATGAGCTTGAAGGGTGAAAAGCAATCCACTCTGGAATCCTATGGGGTGAATGGCAAGGACACCGACAACTTTGGCCGCCAATGCCTGCTGGCCCGCCGGATGGTGGAAGAGGGCGTGCGCTTTGTGGAAATTTCCCATGCCAACTGGGACCAACACGGTAGCCTAAACGCGCGCCTCACCAGCAACTGCCGCCAAACCGACCAGCCGCTGGCTGCCTTGCTCACGGACCTGGAGGAACGCGGTCTCCTGGAGGACACACTGGTGATGTGGGGTGGTGAGTTCGGACGCACGCCGCATATTAAGAAAGCCGATGGCCGCGACCACAATGCCGCCGGCTTCAGCTTCTGGCTGGCTGGTGGAGGAGTAAAGGGCGGCATGCGCTATGGCGCCACTGATGAGCACGGGATTAAGGCGGTCGACAACCGCATGCACTTCAACGACCTGCACGCAACCCTGCTGCACCTCATGGGTCTCGACCACGAGAAACTCACCTACCGCTACGCCGGCCGCGACTTCCGGCTAACCAACGTGTACGGCAACGTGGCCAAGGAGATCTTGGCTTAAGCCCGCTTTTCTTTTTGTTGAGAAATTGCTTTTTCTGGAGAGGTGTGGATGATGGTCGCCATGAAACGTATGCTTTTGGTCTTAACGACCGTACTCACGATACTTTCAGTCCGTGCAGAAAAGACGCTGGATATTTACTGGGTGGACGTTGAAGGCGGTGCGGCAACCCTGATCGTGACTCCGGCCGGTCAATCGATCCTGATTGATACGGGCAACCCGGGTACGCGCGATGCCGGGCGCATCCATGAAGTCGCCACCCAGCAGGCGGGGCTCAAGAAGATTGATTTTCTCATCACCACCCATTTCCACGGGGATCACTTTGGAGGGGCTGCGCCACTGAGTCAATTGATGCCCATTGGCAAGGTGTATGATAATGGGATTCCTGTCCGTAACCCGGATCGGAATCGTAAGGATCCCGCTTTTATCCTTAAGGTGAAGCCCTACAAGACCATGAAAGTTGATGGTCGGGTAGTGGTGAAGCCCGGGGCAACTTTACCTCTGGAACAAACTGAAGGAGCCGCCAAGGTCGGTCTCACTTTTGTTGCGGCAGCCCGTAAATTCATCGATGCACCCAAGGGCGCGAAAAAGAATTCTCATGCCGGTACGGTTCCACCCATGAAGGAGGATCTTTCTGATAATGCCAATAGCGTGGCTTCACTGGTGACTTTGGGCGGATTCCGGTTTCTCGATTGTGGTGATTTAACGTGGAACATGGAGGCCAAGCTTGTGGAACCGGTTAACCGTGTTGGAACGGTGGATGTTTATCAGGTTAATCATCATGGGCTGGCTACCAGCAATAACCCGCTGCTCATCAAGAGTGTGGCTCCGACCCTCAGTGTGATGAATAACGGTCACACCAAGGGCTGCGCGCCCAGCACTTTTGCTGCGCTTCAGGATACCAAATCCATCAAGGCCATGTACCAGGTGCATCGTAACCTGCGCGCGGACGGCGAGAAGAACAACACAGCCAATGAATACATTGCCAATCTTACGAAACCGCAGGAGTGCAAGGCTTTTACGATGAAGCTATCGGTTGCGGCGGATGGCAAAAGTTATACGGTCTTTAACCCGCGCAATAAACACCGGCGCACCTTCAAGACTCGCAAGCACTAATGGCTGACTACTCGCTCGACAGTTACGAACGTCCGCAGCTGCAGGCACCCAATGGGGCAGAGAAAATTCTCCTCCATTCCTGCTGTGCACCGTGTTCGGGTGAGGTGATGGACGCGGTGGCGGCCTCCGGCATTGAAACGACGATCTTCTTTTATAACCCGAACATTCATCCGCGTAGCGAGTATGAGCTGCGCAAAGAGGAAAATATCCGTTACGCCGAGAAGCTGGGTATGGAATTTGTGGATGCAGATTATGATACAGACAACTGGTTTGAGCGCGTGCGGGGGCTGGAAGAGGAACCTGAACGTGGAGCGCGCTGTACGGTGTGTTTTGACATGCGCTTTGAACGCACTGCCCTTTACGCCGCGGAAAATGGTTTTAACTTAATTAGCAGCACCCTTGGCATCTCCCGCTGGAAAAATATGGAGCAGATTAATGCCAGCGGCAGCCGTGCGGCTGCCCGCTGGGATGATATGCATTACTGGACATTTAATTGGCGTAAACAGGGAGGGGCTGCGCGCATGATTGAACTTTCCAAGCGCGAGGAGTTTTACCAGCAGGAATATTGCGGCTGCATCTACAGCCTGCGCGATACCAACGACTGGCGGCAGGAAAAGGGTCGCGATAAAATTGAGCGGGGCCAGAAATTCTATAGTCAGGAAGGGGTCAATTGTACTCCCTGTTCAGAGGAGTAATGCTCCTGCCGGCACTGCATCTTCACCGAGTTCAGCCAGTTTGATTTCAGGCCCATTGCCATAGATTTCCATCAGGAACTGTGGGAGTTGTTTCTCGATGCTTTTACGCAGGGGTGCGCCCACCAGCGAAAGACCACCACCAAGGATAATTACCTGCGGGTGGAACAGGTGCACTACATGCGACAGGGCAAAAGCGAGGTCACGGGTGACTGTTTCGAGTATACCTTGAGCGGTGGAATCATCCTGAGCTAATGCCTCGGCGAGGTGCTTGGCTTCACCTCCTGTTTCTACCCCAAGGAGTTGGGCAAGAGGACAATCAGGATTGGTTTTGACTGCCTCACGAATCGCATGGTCCACAGCCCAACCCGAACAGCGATCTTCCACCGTGGTGCCGTTCGTATCCAGGCGCAGATGTCCCACCTCGACTTCGCCCGGGCAGAAGCCGTGATAAATTTTTCCATCAATCACCAGTCCTCCCCCAACTCCGCTACCCATATTCATATAAAAGGCGGGGGTGAGCCCGCGTCCGCCGCCGCGCAACGCTTCAGCTAAGGCTGCACAGTTTGAATCGTTTTCAATAATTATCGGTAGCCCTGAAAGGTCATGTAACCAATCGGATAAAGGGAAACCACTCCAGCCTGCAATCTGGTGGGAAGTAGCGATTTTGCCTTGGGCAATATCTACCGGGCCGCCAAATCCGACTCCGATACGTTCAGGTTGATGGGAGGCAATCAGCTTGGTTAGTTCTTCAGCGATTCGGCTTTGGATTTCTGAGGCGTTGGCCTTGGGGTCTGTGCTGAACCGGCACCGATCCACGATGTAGCCCTGTTCGTTTCCAGCCACTATCTGCTGCTTGGTGCCGCCTATCTCGATACCGATGCGAAGGGGAGTGGACATAGTCAAATGAGGTGCAGTGATTTTTCGGCTTCCTCACTGAGAACAGCCTGCCGATCGGCCATCGCCGCCTCGATGAGGTCCTCCTTATAAGAAGGAATCATGTTCTTCAGGCGCTGCAAGCCTTCCTCGGTTTTCAACAGGTATCCAAAACATTCCTCCACAATCTCGAGAATAATATTTACAGAAACCGACGCGCCGGGAGAGGCGCCCAATAGGGCGCAGATCGTTTTATCCTGGTCGGCTAATACTTCGGTGCCAAAGTGGACGATCCCCGCATCTCCATCCTCTTTTTTGATCGCCTGAACACGAATACCTGCATCGATGAGTTCCCAGTCCTCTGGCGTCGCGGCCGGATAAAAGTTTTGCAGTTCTTTCATGCGGGTATTCATGCTCTGGGTGCCCTGCCTGATGAGATAGCCCACCAACGGGATGTTGTGCAAACCCACCTTGATGAGCGAGGCGATGTTATCCAGCCGGACCGAGCCGGGTAAATCCCAGAAACTGCCGTGCTGGTGCAAAAACCTGGTGGTCCACGCGGCGTAGGGACCAAAGAGCAGTGCCTTTTTGCCATTGATGAGACGGGTATCCAAATGAGGGACAGCCATGGTGGGAGCGGCTCCGGGTGACATGCCGTAAACCTTGGCCAAGTGTTGTTCAACGATTTCGGGTTTGTGACACACCAGCCACTGACCTCCAATGGGGAACCCGCCAAATCCCTTGCTCTCGGAGATGCCCGATTTTTGCAGTAACGGCAGGCTGCCACCTCCCGCACCGATAAAAATGAACTTCGCCGAGTTGGTAAATTTTTGGTTGGTCTTAAGATTTTTTATTTCCACATCCCAGCTTTCGCTTGTGCGGGTCAGGTTCGTGACGCGATGTTCGGTGGCATATCCGCAGTCTTCCTGTTTCCCGAGCCATTGCACCAACAGACTGGATAGCGCACCAAAGTTCACATCGGTGCCACGATCCATCTTAGTGGCGGCAATGGGCGTGTCATCACGTCCGGCCAACAGCAAGGGAGCCCATTGGTGAATGGTTTCGCGGTCCTCGGTGTACTCCATGCTTTGAAAAAAATGATGGGCCTGCATCCCCGCATGGCGTGACTTGAGGAAGTCCACCTGTTGCTGTCCGTACACGAAGGCGATGTGAGGCAGGGGATTGATGAATTTTTTTGGGTCATCAATCATCCCTGTACGGGCAGCGTAACCCCAGAAATATTTGGACTGTTCAAACTGGCTGAAAATTTCGATGGCCTGAGCGATATCCACTTCGCCGCCTTCGCCCCGGCTGGGTGTGTAGCTCAGTTCACATATCCCCGCGTGCCCGGTGCCGGCATTATTCCAGCCATTGGAGCTTTCCTGGGCTAATTCTCCGGTAACTTCGTATAACTGAATCTTCAGCTTCGGTTGCAGGTTTTTCAACACGGCTCCCAAAGTGGCACTCATTACCCCACTGCCGATCAGGATGACATCCGGGTTCTCAATGTGCTGGGGGCTGCTCATGAAAGGCCGGTCAACATGCGGAAAAAATCAGTGCAAGCCAAGCAAACCATGCATTGATTTACTGCGGAAGGACCCTACAATCCATACACAGATGATCGCACGACTTTCCCTTCTATTCACCGTGGTATGTGCTGCGACGCCGTTGTGGTCAGCGGACTTTTCTGCAGCGGATCTGGAATTTTTTGAGAAACGAATCCGGCCCGTCCTGGCTGAGCACTGCTACAAATGCCATAGTGCCAAGTCGAAAAAATTGAAGGGCAAACTGCGGCTGGATTATCGCGCGGGCGCGATCAAGGGGGGCGAAACAGGCCCGGCGGTGGTGCCGGGCAAACCAGGCGAGAGCCTGCTGGTGGAGTCGATTCTTTACCAGAATGAGGATCTGGAAATGCCACCCAAAAAACGGTTGTCGGATTCCCAGGTGACCGATCTTACCGAGTGGGTAAAGCGCGGAGCCCCGTGGCCGAAGGAAGCGGTCGCGGAAGCCGGTGCGAAGGAGAAGTTCGACCTCGCCAAGCGCAAGGCTGAGCATTGGGCCTGGCACCCGGTCAAAAAAGAGCCGCCCCCCAAGGTAAAGAAAACCGGTTGGCCGGTTTCATCCATAGACAATTTCATTCTCGCCAAACTGGAGTCGGCCAACCTCAAGCCCGCCGCGCCCGCGGACAAGCGCCCGCTTATTCGCCGCGCCTACTATGACCTGATCGGCCTGCCGCCTACGCCCGAACAGGTCGATGCCTTCCTCAAGGACAATTCACCCCGGGCATTTGAAAAAGTGGTGGATGACCTGCTGGCCTCACCCCATTTCGGCGAGCGCTGGGCACGGCACTGGCTGGACCTGGTGCGCTACGCGGAAACCTTCGGCCACGAGTTTGATTTTCCGAACCAGGAAGTGTGGCGCTACCGCGATTACCTGATCCGCGCCTTCAATGACGATGTGCCCTATGACCGTTTCATCATGGAACACATCGCCGGTGATCAGATCGCACCGCGTTATGCAAAGGACGGTGGTTGGAATGAAAGCCGGTTGGCCACCACCTGGTGGTGGATGGGGCAGCACTGTCATTCACCGGTGGATGTGCGGGCTTATCAGGCTGAGATTATCGATAACCAGATTGATGTGCTCGGCAAGGCGTTCCAAGGGATGACGCTGGCCTGCGGCCGTTGTCACGAGCATAAGTTTGATGCGGTCTCCAATGAGGATTATTACGCGCTCTACGGAATTATCGAGAGCAGCAGCTTT
>Ga0208411_1002328_pt1 | contig 11642 bp, 9 predicted proteins | sample ETN01SmetaG_4_FD_185793 | JGI IMG/M metagenome (GOLD analysis project Ga0208411, IMG submission 185793) | Marine microbial and viral communities from oxygen minimum zone, Eastern Pacific Ocean - ETNP2014F12-01SV261 (SPAdes) (version 2) | ecosystem: Environmental > Aquatic > Marine > Oceanic ...
AAGCAGCAACCTTGCCCTTCTCAAAATGACCCTTCTCTGCGTAAGCCGCAGTCGTAGCCCGCATCAAGGTAGCCGGCCAACCCCAGTACTGGATGGAATAATGAGGATTGAGTGTTTCCACAAAACGCCGGTCAGCAAGCCTGCCCAGTTCTCTCTGGCCCGACACTTGCAACACCTGCACCACTGTCTGCACCAGACCCACTCCTCCCGCAAGCAGATCCCGATCCACACCGCGCGGCTTCAAATCCTGTTGAAATTGATCTGGATTATGGCCGCCAGTCAGGTGAAAGCCCTTGGCCTTTGCTTTGGCCGGCACAACCATCCGTACCGGGACCCGATATTCCTTTCCCGGCACCAGTTCCCCCACACGAATACTAATAAGCTTCTGCCGTGTGGCTACTTCACCTCCCACTTCATGCCAGTCCTTGAGCACCTTCACCTTCAGAGTGCTTGCGTCCAATATTTTGGCCATGTTGAACAAGGGGGCTGACTGCAAAGACAGTAACCCACAAAAAAAACTGATTAGTAAAAAGTGTTTCATGGGGCAAAACGAACTGTGAATGAATCCGGATAAAAGACAATGCTAAGAGCTAAAACTTACCAGGGAACTCTTCCCTTAACTGCCAGAGATTACCGCTTGGATTTCCTTGTCTATTATTTCTGCAACATGCTGATATCGAGGATCCCCACTTTCATCAAACAAGTCCTCTTTAGAAAAAATAACATGTTTGCGGGCCTTATCTTCATTAACCAAAGACTTGAAAAAACCTCCCACCGATTTCTCCGTGGTTTTATCAAACACCAGTTTGCACTGAACGGTCTTATCACTCCGCATCACCAATTCGAGGTCCAAAAAATCAAGATGAGGCTTTAGCCTATGGGGAGGATCCAATCGGAATTTATTGCCCCTTCTTCCATTAAGATTATACGTCGAATGCGGATCCCCCTGGTTGACCAGCCCTAACAAGGAATGCCGGAAGGCCGGGACAAAGCCAATCTCCTGCTTCAATGCATCCAGAATAGCGGAAACTTCCTTACATAAATTAACCTGAATTTTTATACGCTCTTCGGGGTCCTTGGCCTTTGGAACATCGATGTTCACCACCAGGAACCAACCTGCTGTATGTTCCAGGTTATCCTTATCGTATCCCCTCAAATCTTCGTATCCCTCCAAATCTGAGAGACAACTGTTGTCGGCTAATTTACCTGAATAACGAAAACTGTGAGTTTCACCCGTTTTAATGAGTAAATCTGAAGCAACAATTTTTGACTCTATTTTTTTGCGTTCTAAATAACTCTGATGTGATGACCCGTCATAATCTCCCCGCGACTCCCAATAAGCTTCTTCCAGTGATACGGTAATACTTGTCGCTTGTTGTTCGTATTCCCCACCAACCACCTGAACTTTACAGAAAATATAATCGCCCTGGCGAAATTCAGGGAATTCGGTTTCGATGGTGATTTCGCACCCGGAAACATTAATAACTTTCTTTAGTGCGGATAACATAAATTATTATTTTGTAGGGCGAGTGACTGTCGCCTTCCCTTTGAGTCGAGGGTCATGGGCCGCCTGGAATTTACCATCAAAAAACCCGACAGCCTGCGTTGCCCCCATGCTGCTATATACCTTTAGTTGGTGGCCCCGTTGTTTCAAATCTTTCAAGACCGACTCCCCCGCCTTTCTTTCAATCCGGATTGAGTCAGGCTTCCATTGATGATGAAAGTGCGGCTGGGCCAGTGCTTCCTTAACCGGCAAGCCATAGTCCAGGGTATGAATGAGAGCCAGGAGAGTCTGGGTAATGATTGTCGGCCCACCCGCTGCGCCCACCGCGAGAATAGGCTTGTTATCTTTCAGTACAATTGTGGGGCTCATGCTCGATAAGGGACGTTTACCCGGGGCCACCGAGTTGGCTTCCGTTCCCAATAAGCCAAAGGCATTGGGCACTCCGGGTGCGGCGGCAAAATCATCCATTTCATTATTCATCATCACTCCGGTGTCGGGAATAACGACCTTGGATCCAAAGGAAGTGTTAATGGTGGCGGTGATGGCCACCCAGTTGCCTTCACTGTCCGCACAGGAAAAGTGGGTGGTGTGTTTGCTGAACACATCTTCATTGGATCGAGGCGGGGTTCCATGGGTTTTTACGACCGAAGCCTTCTTGAGATCAATCCTTCCAGCCAATGCTTTGGCATATCCCTTATCCACCAGTCCCTTGGGGACCTTGGCAAAGGCTGGATCGCCCAACCAATGTGCCCGGTCAGCAAAAGCCAGTTTCATGGATTCAGTAATGAGATGATAAAAGTCAGCCGACTTGGGATCGATCTTCTGTAAATCATAACCCTCCAGCATATTAAGAATCTGGGCCACATGTACCCCGCCTGAACTGGGTGGGGGCATTCCCAGAATTGTATAACCCCGATAGGTCGTGCGTACCGGATCCAAATCGGTCGTATGATACTTGGCAAAATCTGCAGCGGTCATTATGCCCCCATTACTCTTCATCCAGGCGGCGGTTTTCTCTGCAAAAGGTCCCTTGTAAAACCAATCCGTTCCGTTTTTGGCCACCTGCCGGTAGGTGTTGGCCAAATCCGGTTGCTTGAGAATTTGCCCGGACCGTTTTGGGTTTCCATTTTGATCCAATAGTATTTTTGCAGCAGCAGGGAACTTTCTTATATCGCGTGCCTTTACCCGGATTCGTCCGGCGTAGGCACTGGGAATGGCAAACCCATTCTCGGCAATCTTGGCTGCATTCTTCAGATGCACATTCAATGGGAGTTTGCCATATTTTTCACTCAATTCAGCATAAGCCTTCAGTGCTCCGGGGACCCCGATGGCTAAGGCTCCGGTTTGACTGAGATTTGTATCGGCCTTGCCGTTACGCAGATACATGTCGCGATGAGCCTTGGCTGGAGCTCGTTCCCGGCCATTGAGTGTCATCACCTTTCCATTGGCTAATCGCGCCACCACAAAACAGCCCCCGCCAATCCCTGAATTGTATCCGTTGACAACGCCCAATGTCAGCCCGGCAGCCACGGCTGCGTCAAAGGCGTTGCCTCCGTTTTTCAGGGCATGAATAGCCGCATCGGTTGCGATCGGATCGACCGTGGCCACCGCACCTCCAGGAGCTGACTTGAGTGGACAGGAAAAAAGAATCAGGAAGACAAGAAACTGGCGGTACAAATTATTCATGAGGTAGGCTGACTATTCCATCTTAAACTACTTCCAGTCCAGCCCCGAGTGAAGCGTATTGAAATTCTCATGGCCCGTAGCCGTCACTGCCACCATATCCTCTACCCGCACTCCCCCGTACTTGGCTGAATACAAGCCCGGCTCCACCGTAAATACCTCACGCTCCAGGATCTTTCCTCCACCCGTGGCCAGCAAAATAGGTTCATGAACATCCAAACCAATGCCGTGCCCGGTCCCGTGCCGCATCCCGATATATTCCTCATCCACATCATCAGGAGGTTGACCCATGTGGTAACCCTCCGCCCGGATAACCTCTACCACAGCTTCATGCACTGTCTGCCCCGTGGTTTCCGGTCGCAATGCCTCACAACCTGCCTGGTGTGCCTTTAGCACACAGGCATGCATGTCACGAATTACATCAGAAGGATCCCCATTAACCACCGTTCGCGTGCAATCACCACAATAGTGGGTGTGATTATGCGTTGGAAAAATATCCACAATTACCGGCAGATCCTTGTGCAGGGGGCCGGTGCCAAAGTGATGGCAATCGGCAACATGAGGAATGGTTACCACGATCGAGTCATGCAAAGTAGTGCAGTCATGATCCAGCACAAACCGGCTGATGAGTTGACGTACCCGCTCAGACGTTAACGGCATGCCATCATGTTGTAATACACCACCGGCGTCGGCTGGCGCACTGCCAATTAGGGAGCAGGCCATTTCCATGGCGCCTTCAGTAATTTTTTGTGCTTCCCGTAGATGCCCCAGTTCTTCCTCGTTTTTTACGCGCCTTTCCAACACCCCAAAATTTGAATCGTATTCCAATCGGATGCCGGCTTTCTGAATTTCATTGGCAAATAAAAAAGGTAATGTCCGGTCAACCTGTACCTCCTTTACCCCCGCCTGCCTCAAACATTCAGCACCGGCTTGAGCCAATGCCGTATCCCGGTCGCCATCCAGACCTCCCTCGGGGGTGAAATCCGAGGCACAACCAATCCGATCAGCCCGGGCCAAGCGTTTTGCCCGGTCCATCTCGATATCACGAACCAGAAGGATGGTTTTCCCATCGGGCAATTGGGTGAAGAAAGCCGAGTCCCCCACAGAAAACTGAATCCGGTGGAACAAGGTCATGTTCACCGCCGGTACTCCGGCTAAAATTGTTGCATTACAACTCACAAATCGGTGCTCTTCATAAAATAGGCAGAACGAAAACTAACGTGGAGGCCACCTTTATTGCAGCAAAAAAGCCGCAGTGGCAGGCCTTGCCCTCCATAAAGCTCGTCTATAATCGAAACGGCCTGAATGAAAGGACTCACCAGTGTTTTGAACACAATCTCTTGAATGGTTTCTATTCACCATCCTTCAGCCGCACTACTTCTGGGGAAGATAACGCACGGTTATATAGGCGCACGTCTCGCATTTTTCCATTGAAATAGTCGTGTTGGCCGAAGCCGATCTTTAGCGACTGCTTGGTGCGCAGCTCATACTGGCCCGGGTTAAAGGGCGTACTTTGGGCAACGCGTTTGCCATCGAGATAAATTTGCAGGCGGTCCTTGGTTTTCACCGCGGCAAGGTGATGCCAACCGGGCGGCCATTCGCGGTCGTATGTCGCGCATTTGCCGGCCTCCAGCGAGAGCACATGCCCCGAAGGCAGGACGCCACAGTAAAGTTTTCCCTGATAAACCGCCATCGTCCAGGCGCGGCGGTAGCGCACATTGGGCGTCTTGTCGAGTTGACCGATGGGCGTCCATTTTGAATTGGCATCGTAGCGGTACACGTCTGCCAACGGCAACGTGCCGGCGTAGAGCTTGCCATTGTACACCGACATGCCCATCACCTCCTTCTCCATTCCGAGCCGGCCAACATGCTTCCATTTCTGCGGAGCATCATAGGCGAAAACCGAGCCCGTTGGCCATGTGCCCACGTGCATGCGCCCTTCATAGATGGCCATTGAATAGGCCTGCGTGGTGTCCGGCATTGGACCGAGGCGCTGCCATTGGTTGCCACCCTGGTACTTGAAGAATCCGCCCGCGTCATAGCTCAGGCCAAAGAGATGGCCATTATGGACGCCCAAGTGCACCACACGCAGGCCGGGGCAACCGCAATCAGTCCATTTTCCAATACCATCAAAGCGGTACATGCCGCGATGCCGAGGCTTGTCGCGCCAAGCTCCGGTTGTGCCGGTGCCGGCATAAAGTTTGCCCTTGAATGAGACCAGCCCGCTGATACTGCGCACGTCAGCCACCTTGCCGCAGTTTGTCCACCGTTTGCCGCCTTCGTAACGGTACACGCGGCCTCCGTGTTTCGTGTTAGGCGAAAGAGGCAAACTCGATCCTCCACCACTGTAAAGTTCTGACCCTGCATAGAGCTTGCCATCATGCACTGCCAATGATGTTACAGAGTTGCATTCATCAGGTGCCCCACAGTCGATCCAGGTCTTGCCACCGCCGTAACGGTATACGTGGCCGCGATCCTCCTCATCCGGTTCCCAAGTGGCCGCGTACAGGTTCCCTTCAAAGACCGCCAGCGCCTTGATCATGTGGTTACTTCCCGGCCGGCCACAATCGGTCCATTGCGCATCCAACCGGCCCGCATCAATGCCAAAGAGAATATTGCGCCAGTTGGACTGTGTGGAGGTGACACCCGCAAAATTCATCAGCGTCAGATTCACCCCTGTGCGCGTAGCCGGATCATACCAGCCAACCACATCACCCAGCACATCATCCAAATCCTTTGCCGTATGCACCCAAGTCGAGATGGTGAACGCACCCGTGCCAAGCTGGGGCACCTTTGCGGCCGATACTTCCAGCCAAGCATCGCGCCCATTAAATACCGCCCCGTCCTTGGTAAAACGTACGCCGTGGTTTATCGCATGCCGACCCGCTCCTGAGCTGTCCTGGCCATCGTCTGCCAGCTTCCAGTGGCCGATCAGACCATCAGCAGCCGCGGCCACACCTAAACTTAGCGTAGTCAAGATGCCAAAACTAAAAGAAGTGAAACGGTCTATTTTCATAACTCACAAAACGATGGCTAAAGGCTTGATGAGGCGCAAGCCTTCAGGTTTTCCATGGTCAGCCATTCACGACTTCAGGAAATTCTCGAAAAAGTTATAGATAACATGGTTGCTCTTTTCGTTGGGCGAATGGTCAGGGCGATTGGTCATTCCTACTCGATGCTTTACTCCCAGTAGATCGTTAATGGCAATAGTATGATTTAAAGCTTCCCAGCGGTGAGGACCATCCTCTGAACCACCACTCACGAGGAAGGGCCGCGGCGCCATCAGGGCATGAAGCTCGTGCAGGTCGCGGCCGGCTTTTAGCAGGCGTGGGTACAGGCCGCGGGCTGGATTGTTGGGCTTGGGCACCCCACGTTTTCGCCAAGGCTTTGGGTGGTATCCTAAATACCACGGTTCCCAATAGTTCACGCTCGGACGGATATCAAACATGATTCCGGGGTCTGACCATGCCGCAGCGGCAAATTTATCAAATAAGCACGAGGCAAACATTGCCCATTTACCGCCATAGGAATGGCCAACAATCCCGATGCGCCGGGCATCCACCTCAGGACGCTCGGCCAATACATGCCAGGCATTGGCCGCCGCACAGCCCAACATTGAAAGCGGCTGGACGGTTGCTTTCTCTATTGAAGGATAATAGGTGGCATAGGTCCGGTTATTGGTTGTTTCTGTACTGCCAATGGAGAGCGTCACAAACCCGCGACGCGCCAGTTGCAGCGCAAAATCGCGATGTGGATTTTTCCCCAACCCAACAGCGGTTTCCGGTTCATAAAATACGGTTACCACTGCCGGCCGCTTGCCTTTGCCTTCAGGAATTAAAAGATAACCCGTGGTAAACTCCACCGGCGTCCACTTGAACCTTACGGTAATCTGTCTAAAATTCTCCCGCCGTTTTTCCCCGAGCACCTGCACTTTTGGTTCCGTGATTAAAGCCGGCCATTGACCGAGCAGATTATTCCAATCCTCGAGAATTTCCGTTCGTCGCCTGGCCCAATCCTTTGGATTTTCCACCTTGGAGCCATCATTGAATACCAAGGGGGAAGGATATTCCCCCAATTTGTTTTGCCACTCTATTGGAGGGTTAAAATAAGGGGCAATTTCGCTCCATGACTGTCGCTGTGCCGCCGCCAATGGAGAAGCCAACACGCTCGCCGCCACCCCTTTCAGGAACCTGCGGCGACTGTTTTGAAACTGCATGCCGCACTATAGAACATTCCTCTTTTCTGTCGCGCTCAGATTTGCGTGCTTAAAGTTATTCACAATTTGCCTTGTATTCGGTCGCTCCCTCCTATAGACACTGCGGCCCACGAGGGTTTCGCGGAGCAATCTTAACTCCACTAATGCGAATACATTCCGATCCAGGTTAAAGGCCTGCTTGTCGGCATGGCCTTTGCCGAGATAATCGGCTTATTTGTGCAAGCGTCCGGCTCGTATCGAATAATAACTGACCGGACCGAGAATACATGAAAACCAAAGAACGGCCGCCACGTGCGCGCAAGGCACGGAGTGTCTCCAAACCTCACTCAAAAAGAGGAAAAATAAAACGATCTGCAGATCGTTTTGAAGCCCGAACAGCCTCCAAGCCGGAGTCAACACGTCCTCCCGGTCGTCCGCGAGGCGAGTTCGGTATGTTAATACCCGAACTGCAAAGAGCTATCGCAGCCAATGGCTACAGTGATCCCACTCCGATCCAGGCAGAATGTATTCCCCACTTGATTGATGGACGGGATTTGATCGGCACCGCTCAAACCGGCACCGGTAAAACCGCCGCCTTCATTCTCCCCTTATTGCAACAGCTTTCCTTTGAAACCAGACGACCACGCAGCCGCTCTCCGCGCACGTTGATACTCGCTCCCACCCGGGAATTAGCTGCCCAAATCGGGGACAGTCTCGAAACCTATGGCCGCTTTCTTCACCTCACTCATACAGTGATTTTCGGTGGAGTAAGCCAGTTTCATCAGGTAAAAGCCATGCATCGCGGAGTTGATGTGCTGGTAGCCACCCCGGGGCGCTTGCTGGACCTTATGAATCAGGGCCACGTTCAACTACAGGACGTGCAATTCTTTGTTCTTGATGAGGTTGACCGAATGCTTGATATGGGATTCATCCCAGATATCGAAAAAGTGCTGGCTAAATTACCTGCCGAACGTCAAACACTGTTCTACTCAGCGACGATGAACGCAAAAATGGAAAAACTGGCCCGCACCATGGTCACAAATCCAGTCCGGGTCGCCATCGAACCAGAAGCCCCCGCCGTAGAGCGCATTGATCAAACTGTTTTGTTTGTCGGTCAAAAAAATAAAAATAAACTTTTATTATCACTCTGGGATCAACCGGGAATGGATAAAGTTATTATCTTTACCCAGATGAAGCATCAGGCAAACCGGGTAGCGGAGAAGCTCGAGCAATCCGGAATCAAGGCCGTCGCCATTCACGGCAATAAATCCCAAGGCGCCCGCACCAAGGCGTTGGATGGATTTAAATGTGGACGTTATAAAGTGCTGGTTGCAACTGATGTGGCTGCCCGCGGCTTGGACGTAGAGGACATAACCCACGTGGTTAATTATGATCTCCCGATGGAAGCTGAAACGTATGTGCACCGAATCGGCCGCACAGGCCGTGCCGGCATGGCCGGCCACTCCATTTCGTTTTGCAGCGCCGAAGATCGTTCTCTCTTGCGCGAAATCGAGAAACTGTTGGGCAAACCCGTCCCTGCCGAGAAAGATCATCCTTTTCACTGCAATGAATCCTGCCACTCAAGCCTGCCTGCCTCAAAAAACTTTGGCAGAAGGCGCAACGGCGGATCGGGGGCTTCTTCCCGTGGAAGGCGGTCTAATAATCATTTCAACCACAATAAGCGACGAACCCGTAAAAGACGTTCCACCCAATAAGTCTTGATGTAAATATCCCCAAGTTGACCAACTGAAGGCATTCAACAAAACTCACTTAACCTCAGCTCAGGACTGAAATCATGATATCAGCAACCGAAGCACTGGACCGTTTGCAAAAAGGGAACAATCGTTTCCTGCCTGACCCAAAAGCAGATAATGCTAAAAGTCGATCCGCCTGGTTAGGACTAACCCGTTCAACACAAAAACCGGGTGATCGTAATCCAAACGTATCCGAACAGGAACCCTTTGCCATTTTACTGGGATGTTCTGATGCACGCGTCCCCCTGGAGATCATCTTTGACCAGGGATTGGGCGATCTTTTTGTTATTCGTGTAGCCGGCAATATTGTAGGCCCCTCCCAGATAGGTAGCATTGAGTTTGCCGCTACAGAATTTGGGACACGTTTGGTTGTTGTAATGGGCCATTCCCATTGTGGAGCCATCGCCACCACTTTGAAGGAACTCAAACAGCCCAGTGAAAATCGATCACCGAACCTCGCCTCGATCGTCGACCGGATCAGTCCGGCCATTGAACCCCTGGTCGCAAACACTGATTCGGTTGATCAGGAAACACTCATGGAAGAGGCTGTTCGCGCCAATGTTCGTGCCTCGGTCAATCAACTTCAAGCAGGTTCAACTATCCTTAAAAATTTGATTCAAACAGACGGCCTGCAAATTATGGGGGCTGAGTACTCCATCGAGACCGGCAGTGTTCAATTCCTGAAAGAGGACTAGTTAAACTTCGTTTCTTCTCACAAATTCCGCACAACGCAAGGCATAGGAACGCGCTTCATCAATCGTTTCAATCCCTTCAGCCTGATGGATTGTAAAGTGGCCCGCCCAACCGATCTCTTTTAGACCGGAAAACACCTTCGAGGTATCGACGCCACCTGCTTCCCGTACCGGAAGATGGTGAAAACGTACGTCTCCACGACAATAGGTGGGTAAAGAGACTGGTCCCTCTGGATCAACCTGATGATTCTGGATATACACATTCATCATGTGGGGAGCCAATTGGCGCAGCACATCAGTTCCATAACTTTCCCCACACAGCATCAGGTTGGCCGGTTCATAAATCAGGCCAAAGTTCGGCTGACCAATCGCCTGCAGATTGGCAATAATCTGGTCGACCTGCTCAAAGATGGAAGTGGTATGGCACTGGTGAGCGAGGCGTATCCCCCGATCGGCAGCCTGTTTCGCAGCCTCACGTGCATACGGGATATCTTCATCTTTTTTGAGGCACACGCGGATGAGGTTGCAGCCGAGTGCCTCTGCAACATCAAGACTGGGCCCAATATCACGCAGGCTATCAGGCCCATCATCTCCATTCAAAGGAACCTTGGAATCGGCTGTCACCATCGAGATGTGCAGACCCCTGGCCTCGACGATCTTGCGCATGTGGCATAGTTCTTCAGGCGGAGTTTGAACTCCTCCGGCACTCGCACGCATGCATACCGCGTCATAGCCTGTTTGAGCTGCGATATCCACCAGCTCCTCGAAAGGAATTTGCAGCCTGGTTTTACAGACCGCCTCAACAATGCGGACAGAGAGGGATAACTTTAAGGCCACGGGTTCGGTTACATTGGCTCAAAACAGGGTTCGGTAGTGGTTATGACATCAATTATATCATCAGCGAGATTCAGGCGGTAGTGGTGCACCGGGTCATCAATCAGATGTTCGATTAAACTATTTTGCTGCACATACTCCACATATTCCGATCCTGTATGTTGACAAAGAATTCGACCGGCAAGTTCCTCCATCTTACCTGAAGCCGGCTCCGCATAAGATTCATCGGTAACCTGATGAGCCAAAACGTTTGAAAACTTTACCCGCACGCGGCGACTCTGTTCTGTTACCTCTATGGGACGCGCATCAGGAATCGTCCCGGCCCCTTCAATGGGAATATTTTCGGAAACAGGAGACACACATCCCTCAACCACCTCGACGACCAAAAGAGCTCCTCCATAATCCAGTCGCTCCAGAAACCACCATTCTGATTGAGCGAGTATACTTTTCATCAGATCAAGGTTTGCCTGACCAATTGTTCCACCATTTTTGAAAGAGCTTCAGCTGAGCTTCTGCATAGTGGCGCTGACTTTCGCTGAGCCCATCTGACTCGTTGAAATGGTGTTCGTAACCAGAGTCTCCCAGAAGCACGAGGAGATATTTGTAATAGAGCACCAAATCGGGTCCTTCATCAAAGGTGGATAAAACAAAAAGTGCCTGCTCCAGCTCCCTGGCATAGACGCGGCTCTGTGCGCAACCATCGGCAGCTTTCTCACAAAGTTTAATATAGTGCAAAACTTCGACAGGCAGACAGTTTCCAATCCCGGTAATGGCCCCGCGGGCACCGCAATTGACAAAACCATGGAAAACCTGTGTGTCCACGCCGGCCATCAGAACCAAACCATCATCCTTGCTGGTAATATGCTCTGCGGCATAACTCAGTGCATCGGACCCACCAAACTCTTTAAACCCGACCAGGTTTGAATATTCAGCCTGCAAATCAAAAAATAAATCTGCCTTGGTTTCAAACCCGTAGTAGG
>Ga0208411_1002336_pt1 | contig 11613 bp, 10 predicted proteins | sample ETN01SmetaG_4_FD_185793 | JGI IMG/M metagenome (GOLD analysis project Ga0208411, IMG submission 185793) | Marine microbial and viral communities from oxygen minimum zone, Eastern Pacific Ocean - ETNP2014F12-01SV261 (SPAdes) (version 2) | ecosystem: Environmental > Aquatic > Marine > Oceanic ...
ATCAACCCATATCTTCGGCCGGTGAGCTTATAAAACTCATCCATAGCCGCTAATAAACTTTGTTCCACCTTGTCCGTATATGCTCTTTGGGCTATTTTTCCCTTCATGTAGGAGTCTTGGTTTTGTACAACACCAGACATAATCGGATGATATGGATCCATCATATTAACTAATTTTTCCTGAGGGCGACCTACGAACTCTTCCATCATTTCTGCTTCTGGTAAAAGAACATTTTCTATGGTGTGTGTTGTTAAAAAACCATCCATTATATTAAAAAATGGTGTGCTTGTTTCTTCTGCCGCTCGTCTTGAAATGAGCGCAAGGTCGCCTCCTTCTTGAGCGTTTCTACCAAATAACATTCCCCAGCCGCAATCAGAGACAGCCATCACATCGTCGTGTCCAGCGTGTACGTTTAAAGAATGAGATGTGAGGGCCCTGGCGCCAATGTGAAACACAACTGGTAGCCTCTTGCCTGAAATTGTGTATAACACCTCTTTCATTAAAACTAGCCCTTGACCTGATGTGAAATTGGTCACTCTACCACCGGCGACAGCAAAGCCTTCACAGGCCGATGCGGAACTGTGTTCAGATTCCGACTCAATAAAGGCCATTTTTTCACCCCAGATATTTGTTCCACCATTTGCGAGGACCGCCTGGTATCCTGATCCCATGGTTGTGGACGAAGTTATTGGATAGGCACACGCCCCCTGAGTGATATGGGTTTCCACCCAGACTACGATAGCTGCACCATCCGCTGTAGATTTGATTCCTGGAAATCTATTCATTGAAAATTGTCATATTTATAAAAATTTATTTCTTTAAGAACCTTTAATTTAAAAACTATTCCTCATGTCTATACTTCAATTTCTTTCCAGTCGCCCTTGCTGATTTTCCAAACCATGATACCGGCAAACAAAGCCATATACACGGGAAAAAGCAGCCAGGGGCCCATGAAGCCTACCTGCAGCACCACCCCCAGGATATAGCTGCCAAAGACCACCACACCCCAGGTCAGGAAAGACTCTACCATGGCCGGGAACAGAGTGTTGCCGGCACCGGACAGGGCAAACCATAGCGTAAAGCCAATAGCATCCAGAAATTGTACCGCACCCAGTATGCGCAATCCAAAAACGCCCATAGAAATGATCTGGGGGTCATTAGTAAACCAGTACAGGAAAAATTTCGGAAACAGGATAAAACAGGTACCCATAGTGCCCATGATATATTCTGCCAGACGAATGGATTCCTTGATACTGGCTTCGGACTTATGAATCTTATTTTCACCCATATACTTGCCCACCAGAGTAGCGCAGGCCTGCCCCACACCAAGGGCGGGCATAAATGAGGCGTGCATTATGGTAAACAGCAATTCTGTTGTGGCCAGTTCAATGAGGCCAATGAGGCCCATTATTTTATAGAAAACAGACCAACCAACGGCAATAACCATTTCCTGGACCCCCTGGGGCAGGGCCAGTTTCAACTGGCGTCTCATCATGCTTAAATCAACAGACAATGCAAAAACATTAAACTTATGTCTTACCTGTTTACTGAAAAGATGGGTGAAGTAGTGCAGTGCCATCCAAGCTGAGGCGACCAGTGTTGCAATAGCGGCACCCTTCACCCCCAGTGCGGGGAACACAGTCCATTGCCAGATGGGCGTCAGGAAGGAAAGGGTTGGAATGGTTTCTTGTATAAAATCCTTCATGCCCTCCGAACCGTAAATAAGGCCGGCGTTTAAATACACATTGATAATATTGCTGGTCACTGTCACCCTTAAATGAATTCTGGTCTTTTCAATTCCTGTATAAAAACCCTGAAAAACAAAACTGAGAGCGGAAAAAAGGAGGGTTAAAAAGATAATCGATGAATATTCAGCGGCCATTGGGGTGGCTTCAATATCATTAATAAAAAATGGAATGAAATCTTTTGCCCACAGCCAGCCGGCTATGGATACAGGGATACCGTACAAGGTTGCCATCAAAAGTCCATTGTGAAAAGCGGTGCCGCACTGGCTGAATTTCTTTTGCCCCAGACGCCTGGAGGCAACAGTCTGCACCGCTGTCCGAATTCCCAGGACCAGGCTTAAGGCTCCCCAGAAAAGCATGGCTCCCATCCCTGTGGCAGCAATAGCGGCGGCGCCCAGGCGGCCCACCATGGCCACATCAATCAGGCTCATGAGTACCCGGCTTAGGTTGGACAGAATAACTGGCAGAGCCAGGGTAAACACTTCCCGGGAAATTGCCTTGTCTTGGGGGAAAATATACTTAAAAATCATCCTGGAAGGCTTAATTCATCCAGATCCATTAAGGCAATGCCCTCTTTATTAAGATATGTCCTGGTTTTTCTGCAGACAGGCGCAGAGGTGGCAACGGCAATGGAGATCCTGGGTTCCACAGCCTGGATAGATCGGGATTGATCTACTATTTTCCGGCCGTCTTTCATAATGATCCTACTTTTTCGATCCAGGACAATAATAATTTTATTGGCTCTTTTAAACAGGGCTGTCCTTGCGGACAGGTTGTATTTTTGGGGGTTAATTTTTATCATATTACAGTAAAAAACCGGCGTTGAAATTAGTTCCTTGAATAATTTGAATCGGCAATGAAAATTCATTATTCCAATGAAGTGCAGTCAGCCCAGAATGACCACAAGCCGATTCTCGCGCTGGAATCCACCATTATCGCCCAAGGCATGCCTTATCCCCACAATCTGGAATTCGCGCAACAGGCAGAATCCATGTGCCGGGACCAAGGCGCTGTTCCCGCCACCATTGCCATCATTAATGGTGAAATCTATGTCGGCCTTGAAAGGGACCAGATAGAACTTATCGCCCGGGATCCCTCCGTAAAAAAATTATCCCGACGGGATCTGGGCTTTGCCCTTTCTGAAAAATGGCATGGCGCTGCCACTGTTTCCGCCACCATGCATATTGCCCATAGTGCTGGTATTCGGGTCTTTGCCACTGGTGGGATTGGCGGGGTACATCGGGGTGCGGAAGACACGTTTGATATTTCTGAGGACCTTACAGCCTTGGGGTCCATCCCCATGGTTGTTGTCTCCGCCGGCGCCAAAGCCATTCTGGATATTGGCAGGACGCTGGAATATCTGGAAACCATCGGTGTTGTAGTGGTAGGGTATAAAACCAGCGAATTCCCCGTATTTTACTCCAGGCACTCTGGTTTTCATGGTATTCATCAGGTGAACTCTGCGAAGCACATTGCCCGAATGTATCACAATCATACCGGATGCGGACTGCGCTCTGCACTGGTGGTAGCCAACCCTGTCTCGGAAAAAGATGAGATCCCGGCACGGGATATGGAGAGCATCATCGCAGCCGCCTGCACCAGCGCACAGGAGAAAAACATTTCCGGGAAAAAACTTACTCCTTATTTACTGGCAGACATAGTACGCGCAACCGAGGGCCGCAGCCTGGAGACCAACAGGGCACTAGCCCTGAATAATGTGAGTTTGGGGGCGGAAATCTCCCGGGAGGTTCATAAATAAAATGCCATTTTGGCAATCTTGTATGTATTGCACAGCATTTGCTGTAATACATGAAAAAACACAAGGAATAAAAAATGTCTACAGTTCAGACACTCATGAAAAGATACCCCCTGCTCAGCGTTATGCTGCTGGTTCCATTCACATTGGTTTTCATCATGGCTCTTTTCAGCCTGATAATTGAAATTATTCTGCCGGCGGTAATTTCTTTCTGGCTGGCGGGGTGGGTTTACACTGTACTGGTGGGGCAGCCCTGGATACGAAATATCTATGAACCATTCTGGTTCATACGCACGGGCTAGGACCGCATCTGAATTATTTTTTTATTAATCCGCTGCATGTCGTAAGTGACTGACTGACAAAATCAGCCATTTCCGTGTCATCTTTTATGGATTTATCCATAGCTAAATTTTGAAAATGGAGTGTGTTAACTGCGCTCTCCAGGGCAGCGGCGGCACGGGCAATGCTAGCCCGGCCCTGGGAAATAGTATTCAGGACATTCTCCTGCCCTGCGTATAGCTCATCCAGTGACTTTTCTGGATCGGCATCGCCCAGACGGTCCAGCTTGCGTCTGGTAAACTTCATATTTTCCTGGAGATAAGACACATTGACTAGTGGTTTTTTCTTGTCCACGATATTCAGATCGGTCACATTCAAATATCTCCCTTCCCGGCCACTGGAATACAGAAAGGGGCCATCTTCTGCCTGTTTCATCATGGGCCGGGTCATCATGGTGCTGCCGCTGGTGTAAATCAAATCCGCCTTGGGAAACTCCTGAGGCAGGATACCATAGCTTTTACGCTCGCTGTTTACCAGCACCACAACAACATCCGCTCTTCCCCGGATCCGGTCTATGGTCCGGCGTCCCGCTGCCAGGTAATCCTCCATAACCACGGTACTTGTTGTCTTCGGCACCAGGTTGGTTAAGCCCACCACTCCGATAGTTAAGCCCTGGCGTTGAATCAGAAGATAGGGCTCAAAGAGCAGTTTATAAGTGTCGGCATCCCGTAGGTTGGCTGAAATAAAGGGGATGGTGGACTTACGGGCAGATTCCAGCAGGAAATCCAGGCCCGCAGAAAGTTCATAGTGTCCTACATTAATGGCATCGCAGCTTATCTTGCCGTAACCCTTCAGGATAGCATTGGCTCGAAACTGTTCCGATACACGGTTTGAATCATTTAGCTCCGGCGTGGTGAAAAAAAGATCTCCCGCGTCCAGGATGACAGGGTTCCGGCCCTCTTGACGCATGGAGTTGACAGCAACCAGTTTCCTGGACAGACCGCCCAGGGGTTTTTTCTTTCACCCGCAGGGATCCAGCTGCCCATGAACACTCCCGGTAACTACCAGTGTGGCCTGACCTTGGCCTGCCGTTGAATTATTTACCCCCGTAAAGTAAATAAAAATGATAAGGAGGCGCTGGATCATTTCGTATGATATATTGTTTTTTTCTAGATTATTTGATTATTTCTCTCTTCTCTCTTGAAAAAACGAAAAACTTCCATCATTCTTCCGCCAGAAGCTTTTCGATGACCGCGGAAACTTCACCCTCAAAGTCCTCTCCCTCGGCAAACCCTTTTTTCGCCAGGCGGATGGTGCGGTACTTGTCCACTACATAAAGACGTGGTAATGTTTTCGCGCCATAGCGCTCCTTAGCCACTCCCCGGGAATCATAGAGAATCGGCATGGTCAACCCCTTCTTAGCCAGGAAGGGTCCCGCCTTGGGCATATCCTCCAGGCCTTTTACGGTGCGGGTGGCTTCGGTGATATCAATCAAGAAAAATTTTATTCTTTCTGCTTTGTATTTATCATATATATTCTGCAGATGGGGCAGTTCCTTCATGCAGGGCTTGCACCACGTAGCAAAAAAACTCATCACCACAACATATCTATCCGGCTGGCTCATGGGTTTGCGCAGCCGCTTTCCTTTTACCTCGGTCCAGTTTTTTAAAAATTCGAACTGTCCGGGACCCACCATAAGGGCCCAGGAAGGGGCAATGTCGCCGATTTTCAAGCCGGGATCTATTGTTTTATCTCCAGGAATAATGGCAACTTCACCATTCCGTTCCTCGACAACAGCTTCCTTTGGTTCCATTTTTTTATTCTGAACGGCGTCTTTCTGTTCAGCCTGCGCTTTTTCTTCAGTTTGGGCACTGGTTATTGCTACAATAAGTATAAAGCTGAATATTATTTTTAATATTTTGGTCATTTGTATTTCTTGTCCTCTTTGCTTAGTTCTTCAGTATTCTTTCTACAAGAAAAGCGTTTTACCGCTCAATTCAATACAAACATAATTCGGCAATCCTGCAACAGTCCCGCGGAGCGGCCCGCTGACACGAGTTTGCCAGCGTCAGCATTGCTGATGATCACATCTGTCTTGGCTGTCCCTGATGCCGAGGCGCCTCTCAATACCAGGGGATTGCCCTGGACCCGGGTATCTGCCTTCGCCTGTCCCAGTGTTTTGGCATAGCCCACCACGCCATTGGCCGCAGCATAATCCCGGTCGTACTGGCCAGGTCCATAAAGCACTGTTCCGCTCTGGTTTAATATGCGGGGCGACATGGCCGGGCGCAGGCCCAGGCCGCTGCCATCAATGATGATGCCTGTCACTCCGCCGGAGGCGGGCGCAGCTGCAGCGCCGTCGCCCTGGCCCGCATCAGCTGCTGCGGTTCCAGTTGCTGTTACAGATTCATAGCTCAGTACCGGCGCTCTTTCCGCCATAGGCAGCAGGGCCCTGGAAATGTTGTTCATACTTACTTCATAGACTACTTCCACTGAAGTGTCGCTTAAATATTTCGGTTCACCCACTTTCCTGGCGCCGCGGATGGCACCCTGGACCTGGGTTTTGATCACATCATCAAACATAGCCCCGGAAACGGTGGTTTCGGAGGTAACGTTAACCCCGTTGACGATTTCGATAAGCTGCCTCAATGCGTCCTGCTTGGCAATGCGCATGGCTGATCGCCGGGCCTGGCCGGCGTTGATCACATTCACCGGGATAAAGCCGATCCCCGTAGCCTGAATGGTGCGGTCGGCGTAGTTAATGCTGCCCCTATCAAAGGTTTCGCCGACAAAATCGTCCTGTGCCGTTAACGAAGCCAGAATAAAAGCTGTTAGAATAATCTGTTTCATATTGCTCTCCTTTACTGCCCTACTTCCGCAGTAATTCTATTGCCGGTAATGCCGGTCACTTTAATGGTGAACCCATCGGGCTGGGTCTTGCTCAGGCCCATGGCCAGGTCCATTGCCTTGCCCTCAAACTCCACTTCATACTCAGCTGTGCCGCCATCCAGGCTCTTGGAATAGGCATTGCGGATGCCGTTCACCGTCTGGGCCTTTAAAAATGTCTCGAATGCTGTATAAGACATGAAATCTGCATTGTTAAGCACAATGTAGCATTTGATAAAATTAGACTGGGCCGTGCTCCATTTTTCGATCAGCTGACGGATGATCTCCGTTCCCAGTTTTCCGGCCGCATCATTCATGGCATTCACTCCGGCTGTGGAGGGGGAAATATGCGGCTTTTTGCCGTGGGCGTTAGGTACCACAGCTAAAATCTCTCCCGTATCTACCCGAACGATCTTGCCGTTAATGTCAGCCTGGCCCGAGGTCATATTATAAAACTTGCCCCCGGAAGAGATTTTGGCTGTGCCGATCACAATAATATCCGCACCCAGCTGGCTGGCTACCTTGGCAGCGGCAGCAACGTTGCCCGCCAGTGCTTCCTCATAATCGGGCTTTCCTTTCAGCGCCTGGACCAGCTGCCGGTCCACTACATCAAACCCCTTGTCATAGAAAACGCTCAATAGTTTGGTTTCGGCAAAATCGGTGGGCACATTGTCAATCAGGTTTTCCTCACGGATAAGAAAGATAATTCTTGGTCTATTCATGGAGTTTAAAAGCGTCTGCAAGGCCGCATCATCCTGCATAACTTCATCCAAAATGGCTGTTATTTCAGCGGAAATGGTCACTTCCCAGTTTCCGTCGGGACCTTTTTTCTCATTGACCACTTTGAACGTTTTCACAAAACCCTGGGCCTTGGAATAGATATTGTCCGTTAGGGTGGTTGCGGTCACCACTGTTTCTGAGGAAATATAAGCCCCCAGACCCACTTCCACCGCGTCCCGCTTGGCCTGTTCTATGGCCGCGTCCTTGGTGAGCCCGTAGCCAACGCCCTCTACGGCTTCCGCCCAGAGGGGAAACGTGAGTGCAAGAATGATCAATAATTTTTTCATATTTGATTTGTTGTGTTTCTGTACCATTATTTTCTCTTTATATAACCGCCCCTTGTGTTTCTCTCCTCTTATGAGCAGGGAACTGGAGCGCTAGCAATAATTGTCTTTTCATAAAATCTATTTCTCCTAAAATGTCATCCTCAAGGCATTCTGGAACGAGCGAATGCTCAACAGCGCATCGGCGCCGGACACTGGTTTTGTAGGGTCAAAACGGCCGGTAATCATATCTGCCTGCATTATGCCCCGCTCGGCGCAAAGCGCCATGGCGTTGTACCCGGGATGGCTGCTGGGAACATCCTGGAAGCGGGAGGGGCTTTCGCCAAAGTAGCGCATCTCCAGCCCCGCATCTCCGGTGACAATGGTTAAAAGACGCTGGATGGCCATACAGTATTCTGCCCGGTTCACTGACTCATCGGGATAAAAAGGCTGGCCCGGCGCACCTTCCAGCACACCATACTGGGAAAGCTCGTTGATCCAGGTCTCGGCCCAATGCCCTTTGGCATCAGAGGGCCCGGCGCTGCCTGTAGCTGCGGTACGCATCTGGTCCGGCGTCTGAAAACCTGATGCGGGCGTGGTGCGTTTCTCCATAAGCACACTGATCTTCAGCTCTTCTGCCAAAAGAGCCGCCAGGTCGGCCCGGGTGATCTGTTCATGCAGGGCCACTTTTTTTCCCATGGCAGTGCCAGGCATGGCCCGCACAATTTTCTGGCTTGTCTGCCACATTTTATCGGCCCTGCCGCTGTAATCACCCTTCATTTCCACCACCATGCGGAATTGATTTTCCGCTTCACTGAATTTATACTGGTATAAATACACCTCACCGGTATAGTAGGTGGCGCCCTCGTGATTCTTTTTTCTCTTCAATGCTTTTTTAAGAAGTTTTTCGGCGCCTTTGTACCACTTCTTTTCCTGACCTCTAAGATCGATCCAGACCCGGGCGCAAAGGGCCAGTACATCCGCATCCTTGGATGCCAGTCCTTCTGCCTTGGCAGCATATTTTTTTGCTTCTTTTTTATTTTTCAGGTTGGCGTGAGTGATGCCCATGCCCGCATAGGCCGGGGCAAATTTCTTATCTAAATCCACCGCTCGCTGAAACGAGGTGAGCGCTTCTTCATACTGCCTCATTTCCACATGGCGCATACCGGCTTTGTGGTGGTATTCCGGGTTGTCCAGATCACTGGCCGGTTTTACCGCACAGGCGGGCAGATACAGGATCAGGTAAAACACTCCCAGGCATAGGGCGTATTTTTGAATGAGTGTCATTGTTTTTTTCATTGCTTCCTCCTCTTTTTTATTTTAAGAGCAGCATTTTAATGGTTCTTGTAAAATCTTTGGAACGCAGCTGGAAAAAATACACACCGGCGGCTACAGCCTGTCTGTGCTTATTAAGCCCCTGCCAGGTCATGGTGTGATACCCGGCCTGTATATTAGCATCCATGAGCGTGACCACCTCCCGGCCCATGATATCAAAAACAATCAGCTCTACCGGGCCATCCTTTGGAATATCATAGTTGACCCTGGTCAGGGGGTTAAAAGGATTGGGGTAGTTGGGATGCAGGGCATAATCATCAGGCACAGCAATGACATCCATTGTTTTCCTGCCGCTGAAGAGCACGCCGCCATTATTATCCAGAGCGATATAATCAATATCAAATATAGCATTATCCCTGTCAAGGGACTCTATTTTAAAGCGAATATTTTTGTCCAGACTGTCGGCAATAAACGCTGTTTCCGTGGTCAACCCCTGCCCCTCTCGCCGGTGGGAAAGGCGAATGATGCCACCGCTGGTGATTTCTTCCGGAATATGGACTTCCTTGCTTGTTTCCGGGTAGGACAGAATAACTTTGGCCGCGTTTACATCCTCCGTTCCCTGGATGATCAAGTACTGCCCGTCCTGGTAAATATTCACATCCGGCCCCACCTGTTCATACCTGGCCGCCAGCAGGGCAGTGGTCTCGTATGAATAATGCCACATGCGGGTGAAGGCCATTACATCCCTGAGATCAAATATATTATTCACATGGGGAATGAAATAAGGTATATCTCCCGTAACAGGCCCGGTTTCAAATGTATAGTCCTGATCCTGCCAGCCAGTTGCAAATTGATTCAGGTCCAGAACATCCACATTGTTATCGGTGTTAAAATCACCGACCATGTGAGTTGGGTAAGTAAAGTACTGGCTGTCTGCCTCAAAGCCCACCAAGTCGGTCAGGCCCAGGACGCCGAAGGTAACCGAGTCCAGCGCCGCGAATGGACCCACCAAGGTGATCTGCAATTGCGTGGAATCAGAACCCGGCGTGTAGATAGATGTAATGGTATGGCCGCTGGTAATCGTCGCCGAAATAGTTACATCATGGCTCTGTACCGGCTCAGACAGCAGCAGGTCTATACTGGTATCAAAGGAGGGGTTGATCCAGGAGCCGGCCTCCAGACTCAAACTTTCTATTACAGGAGGCCCCATGAATTCGTCTACCGTTATTCCATTTGATGAAACTGACGAGGACAGATTTCCCACTGCGTCATAGGCGCGGGCAGAAACAAAATATACTCGGGCATGTTCCAGGGTAAGCCCGCTATCCTCAATGAGCGTATCCTGCGGAGAAAGGCTCCAGTCTTTAACATCGGTGGACAGCGCTGCCGTGCCCACAGCATATTCATAGTGATCTATACCGCTTAAAGAATCAGAAAAACCAGATATAAACGCATTCAGCGCTGTGATGGAATTGGTAAAATATTGATCCTCCAGCACATTGATATCTACCAGGTCAATCACGGTGCCCGTTTCTGGCGGTGTAGCATCAATGATGATACCATTGCCAACCTGCTGGTTCATGTTGCCCGCCTGGTCAAAAACACGCACCAATCCAAAATACTGAGCTCCATTTTCCAGCAGCAGTCCTTCAAAAAGAACATTGGCGTTTTCCGATGCAAATGAGGCCCAGGCCACCACATCGCTGTCGCCGGCAGTAGAGCCAACAGCATACTGGTAAGATGCAATTCCAGACAGGTTATCACTGGCGCCACAATAAAGAGCAATTGAATTATCACTGGCCTGATAAGGCGGGCTATCCAGAGAGCCTTCCATTATCAACTGGATACCCGGGGGACTTGTATCCAGAGTAATCCCGTTACTAGAAGCAACATTTGAAACATTATTTGCCTCATCAAGGGCCCGGATATTGAAGTAGTATGTACTGCCGTGGTTAAGGCTTAAGCTGTCCTGTGTAATGGTAAACGATACACCTGGAATCAATGTCCATGCAGTTATATTCTGTCCCCCCGCTGAGGTGCTGATGCTATATTCATATCCGGCTATACCGCTGGTAGCATCATTAAATCCAGACCAATTGGCGCCAAGGCTGCTGTCATTTTTGGTCCAGGTCAGGTCCGTTTCCAGGCCATCAACAACTGTTCCCGTTGTGGGCGGCTCCTGGTCCACGCCGAAACCATCGGAAGTGATGGTAGCTCCGATATTGCCAACTGCATCAACCGCATAACTATTCACATAATAGGTTGGGCCTACTGTTAATAGGGGATCAGTGGGATATAATATGGTTGAATCAGATCCAGTGGAGGTCCAGCCTAACACATTATCCTGATTCGGGGCCAATCCAATGGAGAAATAGTATTCCGCAACGCCGCTCAAGGTATCAGTAAACCCGGTTGCAAAGGCTTCTATCTGATAATCAATGGCGATCCAGTCCACATCATCTATGTCATAATCAGAAATCATGCCAGGAACTGGTCCATCCTGATCTATAGTAAGCCCATCGCCGCTGAGAAGTCCAGATATATTCCCCGCCTGGTCATGGGCCCGCACACTACCATAGCATGTTTGTCCAGATACCAGCCCTATGCCTCCAAACTCATGGTTTACGGA
>Ga0208411_1002340_pt1 | contig 11599 bp, 10 predicted proteins | sample ETN01SmetaG_4_FD_185793 | JGI IMG/M metagenome (GOLD analysis project Ga0208411, IMG submission 185793) | Marine microbial and viral communities from oxygen minimum zone, Eastern Pacific Ocean - ETNP2014F12-01SV261 (SPAdes) (version 2) | ecosystem: Environmental > Aquatic > Marine > Oceanic ...
TTCAGAAATTTTCCCTGATCGTTTTTATTTAGAAATTCAAAATCATGGTATACCAGATGAGGAAAAAAACGTAGAAAATATTAAAAAACTTTCTACAGAGTTAGATTTACCTATGGTATGTACTAATGATGCTCATTATGCTAAGCATGAACACTGGGAGGCTCATGATGTTCATATTTGTTTAGGTACAGGTAAAGATCGTGATGATCCTAATCGTTTACGATATGCAACACCTGAGTTTTATTTTAAAACTCAGGATCAGATGTTTGAATTATTTAAAGATATACCAAGTGCTATTGAAAATACTCGTAAGATTGCAGATAGTATTGAGATTGAGATTCCAATGGGTGATTATCATCTGCCCAATTTTCCTATCCCAAAGGATTCACCAAACCAAACCCCTGATGAGTATTTAAAAGCTTTATGTAAACAAGGTATTACAGAAAAGTATGGAGATTACACTAATGAATTATCTAATCGATTAGATCATGAATTAAATGTTATTAAAAAAATGGGTTTCGCTGGTTATTTTTTAATTACTGCTGACTTTGTGAAATATGCTAAAGATAATAATATACCAGTGGGCCCTGGACGAGGTTCTGCTGCAGGAAGTTTAGTTTCATATTCATTGGGTGTTACAACAATAGATCCAATAAGGCACCAGCTACTATTTGAACGTTTTTTAAATCCTGATAGAATTAGTATGCCAGATATTGATATTGATTTTTGCATTGAACGTAGAGGTGAGGTAATCGATTATATTAAGAATCAATATGGAGAAAATTCTGTTACTCAAATAATAACATTTGGAAAAATGAAGGCTCGTCAAGCAGTACGTGATGTAGGGCGTGTTCTAGGATATTCATTTGGTGAAATCGATCGTATAGCAAAAATGATTCCTACAACTATAAATATTTCTCTTGATGAGGCATTAGACCAGAGCCCTGAATTAAGCGAAGCAGCATCAGGTGAATACAAAGAAGTAATTGAGCTGTCAAAAACTCTAGAAGGAATGAACCGTCATGCTTCAACCCACGCCGCAGGAGTTGTTATCGCACCTGGCGATTTAACAGATTATGTGCCACTTTATAGATCGCCCCAAGGTGATGTAACATCACAATATGATATGAAGGGACTCGAGGAATTAGGTCTACTAAAATTGGATTTTTTAGGGCTTAGAAATCTGACAGTTATTGATAACACAGTAAAACTTGTAAGAGCTAAAGGTGATGATATAGATATTGATAAAATTCCACTAGATGATAAAAATGTTTATAAACTTTTTGCTAAAGGTTTAACTACAGGTGTTTTTCAATTCGAATCTTCAGGAATGCGTGAGTTTTTGAAAAAACTAAAACCAACCGTGATTGAAGATTTAATTGCAATGAATGCATTATATAGACCGGGTCCGATGAAAAATATTGGTGATTTTATATCACGAAAGGCAGGTAAAACTAAGATCAAGTATACTCACCCAAGTATGAAACCTATTCTCGAAGAAACATACGGAATTATTGTATATCAAGAGCAAGTTATGCAAATCGCTCATGAGGTTGCAGATTTTTCACTTGCTGAAGCAGATATTATGAGAAGAGCGATGGGTAAAAAAATAAAAAAACTTATGGATGAGTTAAAGATTAAATTTATTGAAGGTGCGCAGAGAAAACATAATATATCTAAAACAAAAGCAGATAGCATCTATGAATTAATTGAAAGATTTGCGGAATATGGGTTTAATAAAAGTCATTCTACCGCTTATGCATATGTTGCATATCAAACAGCTTGGTTAAAAACACATTATCCAGCAGAATTCATGAGCGCTAACCTAACAAGTGAAATGTCAAATATTGATCGTATTGTTATTCTTATTAATGAATGTCGTAAGATGAAAATTGAAGTTGACCCACCTGATATCAATGTATCAGATATTAATTTTCACCCTATCAATAATAGCACAATTTCATTTGGGCTTAATGCTATAAAAAATGTGGGTACAAAAGCACTTGAAGAAATTATAGACACCAGAAATAATTCTGGAAAATTTGGGACATTATTTGATTTTACTTCAAAAGTAAGTTTAAAAGCTGTAAATAGAAAAGTATTGGAAAGTTTAAATATGGCAGGTGCACTTGATAGCTTAGAAGGTAATCGTGCACAAAAACATAATTCAATCGATACTGTACTGAAGTACGGGCAGACTGTTCAAGAAAATAATGCTAGGAACCAGGTGGATCTTTTTGGCGCAAAAAGTTTAAATGGACAAGATATGACTTTGGTCCCCCAATTAGTATCAAATGATGAATGGGAAGAGAGCCAATTATTAGAAAATGAAAAGGAAGTTCTAGGTCTTTATCTCTCCGGTCACCCATTGCTCAAATATGCGGATGAATTGGAAGAATTTTCAAATTTTGATTTTACGGATAAGGTTATTATGAATAATGATGATAAAGTTCGTATAGGCGGAGCAATTGGTGAAGTTAAAATGCATTTTGATCGCAAAAATAATCAAATGGCTTTTTTTAAATTAGATTGTCTTGGTGGTCAAGCTGAGATTTTAGCATTTAGTGATACATTTTCCAAATACAAACAATTAATTGAGAATGATATGGTTGTTTTTGTTAAAGGTAAACCCACAGATGATACGGATTTTTCTGATTTAAAAATTATAGCCGATGAAATTATTACAGTTGATAAAGCAAGAGATCTTTATTCAAAGAATATTAATATTAGAATTGATCCTGATCAAATGTCAAATGTAGATGTAGATGCATTGTTTGATTTAGCAAAAGGACACAAAGGAAAATGTGGACTTATGTTTCATGTCCCGAATGATAGAGGAAAACAACAACGTATTTTTTCTCATAATATAAAAGTTTCTTCTCATCAATCGTTCCTTAAGAAACTTAGGGGAAATTATGGCAAGGAAAATGTTTGGGTTTCAGATTAACCTATTATTTTTTTATAGATTTAGTGCAAAATATCAATTATCGATTCAATAAATTATTAATTGTAATTTCCTTATAAATGGAACGCAAAATACGAATTTTAATGGCTAAACCAGGCCTAGATGGTCATGATAGAGGAATAAAAGTCCTTGCTGCAGCTTATCGTGATGCAGGAATGGAAGTGATTTATTTAGGCTTGCGCCAAACACCTGAAAAGATAGTATCATCTGCATTACAAGAAGATGTAGATGTTATAGCTCTTTCAAGTTTAAATAATGCCCACATGACTATTTTTCCTAATATTCTAAAGTTGATGAAAGAAAAAAATATTGATGATGTATTGCTTGTTGGTGGCGGTATTATACCAAAGAAAGACGTCTTGTCATTAGAAGATATGGGCGTGGGGAAATTATTTGGCCCTGGCACTCCTGTCCAGGAAACAGTAGATTATATAACTAATTGGGTTAAAGAAAATCGTCGTTAAATGGAATTAAATAATATTACAGAATTAGAATTATATTTTGCTGATCACTTTGATACGGTATTATTCCCAGTCCTTGCAGAGATATATCAACGTCAAGGACAGTATGATCGTGCAAAGAGGGTTTGTGAAATTGGATTAAAACATCATCCAGATTCGACAGAAGGAACTTTTATTTTATCTCAAGCTGAAATGGGGCTAGGCAATTTAGTTGCAGCAGAAAAGTTGATGAAAAAAGTATTAGAAAAATACCCTAATCATGAAACAGCTGTATCCGCTCTTCCAATGCTTCAAGAACAGTTAGGTAGGTCAAAAAACACTCTATCATCAAGTTGGAAACGTGCACAAGAAATAGATCCAAGTAATCAATTTGCAAATGATTTTTTATCTCCTAAAAAGTCAAAGAAATCAAAAGCAAAAAAGCCTATACCTACTGATGTAATATTACAAGAAGTAGCAGTAAGTCCTCGGCTTGCAACATTTACATTAGTCCACGTATTAAAAGAGCAAGGTTTATATAATAGAGCTTTAGATGTCCTTGACATTTTAGATGATAAAGGTGAGAATAAAGATCGTATTGAAGCTGAACGTGCTACTATTATGGCGGAGCTATAATATAGTATTTTGCTGATAAACTATCAGCATTGATCCCAATTTATTTCTTTGATTATTACATATTATGAATTTTGATAAGGCAGAAACACATTTGCGAAAAGTGGATCCAACTATGGAAAAGCTAATAAGTAAATATGATTCACCAAACTTTGAACCTATTAATAATCATTTTGAATCACTTGTTCGATCAATTATTTATCAACAATTAAGCGGCCAGGCTGCTGCTGCAATTTATGAGCGATTCAATAATTTATTTGGGAATAATGATTATCCTTATCCGAAAAATATATTGGTAAAGCCAGCAGAAGTATTACAGAAAGTTGGTTTGTCTAAACAAAAAATTATTTACCTAAAGGATCTATCAATAAAATGGGAACAAATTGAAACACAGTTCTCCAATATTAAAATAATGAGCAATAGAGAAATAAGTAATATTCTTTTAGACGTTAAAGGAATAGGTCAATGGACTATAGATATGTTTCTAATATTTTCACTAGCTAGACCGGATGTATTCCCCTCAGGTGACTTAGCAATTCAAAAGGGGTTTGCATTTATAAAAAATATGGACACCTTACCTACAATCAAATATATGATAGATGAATCAGAAATTTGGAAACCGTACCGCACAGTCGCATCGTTGTATTTATGGAAAATTAACGATGGTGAATTTGAATGGTAGCTCAGTTTTTTTTATCAACTGGGATTGTTGTTTGACTATTTCCTGACCCCCCAGAACTTCCGCCAGATTTTATTGATCCTCCTTGCGAAGAACTTGGGGAATTGTTATCACCATTTCTTGAATTAGTCATTCCGCTTTGATTAGAGTTTATATTATTGCCTTTTTGATTTGATATAAATTTTGTACTGGCTTTAAAAACAGAAATACTTTTTTCCTCAATAAATATCATTTCATTATATGTATGATAGTTACAGTAAAGCTGAATCGTTTGACTATTAATATTTTCTGTTTTGTTATTAAAAGCATTAATAACATTTTTTGTAGCATGATTAAAATAGTGCCCCTTCCCTTGAAAATCATATACCCATATTTCTTTAGATCCCGCATCAAATTGTATTTTATTTGCCATAGTTAGGTCTGGCTTTGGAATTTCTATTTTTTGGATTGCACAGGATACAAAAATAATTGATAAAAAAAATATAATAATTATCGGGCTAGAGTTATTCTTCAATAATAAATTCATATTCATTAAACTTACATATCAATTTATAATTAACCAAATTAGTCACATATGTTAAAAAGTAGATATTATGCTTCATTTGCTATTACGGCAGCAATTTTATTTATTGTATATAATCAAATTAAACCCATTTATCATGCCCCAATAAATGAGGAATTATTTAAAGATTATTCGGTTACCATATATCGTGATAATTGGGGTGTACCTCATATTTTTGGGACAAAAGATAAAGATACAGCATATGGTTTAGCATTTGCTCATGCAGAGGATGATTTTAAAACTATCCAAAATATTATATTAGCATCAAAAGGTAGATTAGCTCAAGAGCATGGTAAGGTGGGGGCAGGTAACGACTACATGGTCCAATTGTTAAAAATTGAAAAAGTTGTAAATGATAATATCAATCAGGTATCAAAAGAAGTACGTGTTATATGCGATGGATACGCTGATGGATTAAATCACTATGCTTATAATAATCCTGATCAGGTTATCCGAGGATTATTTCCAGTTTCTGGCAAAGATATTATTGCTGGTTTTGTTCACCGTATGCCTCTAATGTTTGGTTTAGATAATATCCTAACAGATTTAGCATCAAATAAAAAACCATATCTTGCAGCAAACTTAGATTCTCAGGAAAAAAATCAATTTGAACAAAAGTTACTTGGGTCAAATGTGGTTGCTGTTAGCCCCACTCGATCAGCAGATGGGCATACTAGAATAGCAATTAATTCTCATCAACCATGGACAGGTCCTGTAGCTTGGTACGAAGCTCATTTAAAAAGCGAGGAAGGATTAGATATTGTAGGTGGTTTATTCCCAGGATCACCTGTAGTGTTTTTAGGACACAATCGAAATCTTGGTTGGAGTCACACCGTCAATCGTCCTGATTTGATTGATGTTTATGAATTACAAATGCATCCTGATGAAAAAAATAAATATCTTTTTCAAGGTCGTTGGGAAATCCTTGAAGAAAAGAAAGCCATTATTCCAGTAAAATTATGGGGCCCATTTAGTTGGAAGTTTAGTAAAGAAATTCTTTGGTCAGTACATGGCCCTGTAGTTAAAAATGATCATGGATACTTTGCCGTAAGGTATGCCGGATATGGTGAGGTTCGACACGTAGAACAATGGTTTAAGATGAATAAATCAAGAAATTTAATGGAGTTTAATGAAGCAATGAGCATGTTAGCTCTTCCAATGTTTAATACACTTTATGCTGATAAAGATGGTAACATATTTTATGTATATAATGCACTTCTACCAATTAGAGGAACAGATGCATATAATTGGAGTGGCATTATACCAGGAACTACAGGACGTGCCTTATGGAGAGGATACTTTTCATATGACGATTTACCGAAAGTATTAAATCCAAAATCAGGATTTCTACAAAATTGCAATAGTACACCATTTCTTTCAACTACAGGTTATGATAATCCTGATAAATCATTCTTTCCAAAAAATCTTGGGATAGAGCTTTTCCAAACAAATCGAGCATTAAGAATGCATGAGACATATGGTGCTGATAAATCAATTACAAGAGATGAGTTTTATCAATATAAATTTGACACAAAGTATTCTAAGAAATCCGTAATGGCTGTTAATTTAAACAAATTTTTAAATGAGGCAGTTAGTAATGATCCAGATATTATTGAAGCTTTATCAATACTAAAAAATTGGGATCTAGATACGGATAGTACAAACACAGCGATGCACTTGGCATATGATGCGATTAGACCACATTTTGATCCAAATAAATACAATTATAATTATTCAGAAATAATGAACAGATTAGAATCAGCAGTCAAATGGTCAATAGAATATTATGGTACTTTAGATGTGAAATGGGGTGATATTTTACGTTTAAAAAGGGGAAAAACAGATTTACCTCTTAGTGGAGGTCCAGATATTGTAAGAGCGATATACTCAAAAAAACACGATAATATCAGAATTGCAACTGCAGGAGATTGTTATTTTCAAATTGTTGAATGGGATAAAGAAGGAAATGTCTCTGCAAACAGTATCCATCAATTTGGGTCATCTACATTAGATAGTAGTTCAATACATTATGATGATCAGGCTAAGCTTTTTTCATCTCATAAAATGAAACCAGTATTCATGGATCTAGAAGATATTAAATTGAACCTAGAGAAAGTGTACAAACCAGGTGATAATAAGTGAGAAACAGATTAATTAAAAATTTTATACTGACTTTATTTTTCTATCAGATAATATCTGCCAATGAAATTCTACCAATAGAAATTTTATTAACGGGTGAGGCATCAGATCGTAGTCTAGAAATGTCTGGCTTAGCATGGTATAACGAAAACCTGATTCTTATGCCTCAATATGTCAATGAATCAAAACCCCGTTTTTATTACTTAAAAAAATCAGTAATAAATGATTGGTTGAAGAGTGATCGTAAAACCCCTCTCAATCCAGATAAAATAGATATCATTATGCCTGATTATTTTAATTCGATCAAAGGATATCAAGGCTTTGAAGCAATTTGTTTTATTGGAAACAAAGCATATTTAATTATAGAATCTAAAATTGATGATAAAATGAAGAGTTTCATTGCTAGAGCCTCAATTGATATGAGAAATGAAACTTTAAGAATTGACTCAGAAAAAATAGTAGAAATGCCACTGCCTGTAAATATTAAAAACATGGGTTATGAAAGTATTTTGAAATATAAGTATCGCATAATGGTATTATTCGAAGCTAATGGGCTTAATGTTAATCCAGAACCAAAAGCATCCTTTTATAATTCATCATTAAAACAAAAAAACTCATCCTCTTTCCCTAATATAGAATATAGAATTACAGATATTACTGAATTAGATAATCAAAATAGGTTTTGGGCAATAAACTTTTTCTGGCCTGGTGAGAAAAAACGTTTGAAGCCTGGCAAAGATTTAGTGATGACTAATATTGTTAAGGGGGAAACTCATGAAAAATTTGATCATGTTGAGAGATTAGTTGAGTTTAAAATAGATGGTAGCAAAATTTATAAAACAGACACATTGCCAATTCAGTTAGTCCTAGATAAAAATTCAAGGAATTGGGAAGGTCTGGTTCGAATGGATAAAAAAGGATTTTTAATGATTGTAGATGAACATCCTAGAACCATGCTAGCATTTATTAAAAAACCTTAGAAAAATATAATTAATTATATTTTAAAAGTTCCCTTCCATTGAACTGCTAAAATAATTGATGCTGCATCAGTTTGATTTTTCCCAATGTAATCTTCCTTCTCATAATTAATGTTAATAAAAAATCCACTATTTAAAGGAAAAATTAATTCTAAAAGATAGATGCTTCTAGATAGTCTATTTTCAATGACTTCACTAATTTGCGAAAAGTGTTCGAACTCTAATTTCGAAGAAAAATAATTGGTATCATGATCCCAAAAAACACCAGTTCTTAAATATGAAGTTTTACGAGTAGCATTTAGGTAATCTGATGTATCAAAGGCATGACCTAATTCCATATTTATTAAACCATTATTATAATCCTTAATAAAATAACCAAAGCCTTGATTGAAATGATACTGCAAATTGACATTTGCACGCGTGTTCTTTCTAAATGAGGTAATAGTATATCTATAAAATTTGGGTTGAGATAAATATTTATCACTAGATTTATATCTTAAATAAATAAATGAATTATTTTCTAATCCATATGCAAAAAATCTCAAATCACGGAATGTATTTGAAGTTGTTCGATTTAGACGAAAATATCCAAACCCACCATTAGTTGAATCGACATTAACTATGCCTAGTCGTAAATATTGTTTCCAGGCTGTGGAATCTGTTTGCCCTGAAATTGGTAAAATAATAAATAGCGATAAAAATAGATATTTTTTCAATGCTTTATTTTTTTCCCGCTTTCCATAAGCATAATTGCTGCTATTGAAAAAATAATTGTTAAGATTATTGCCACGCCTAAGCTTGTATGGGGACTTGAATCTGATGTATTTAATATGGTGTAACGGAGCCCATTTATCATATAATAAATAGGATTGTATTGGCTAGCGACCTGCGCCCAATCAGGTAACATTTTAATTGAATAGAAGATGCCTCCAAGAAAACTTAGTGGAGTTAAAATGAAATTTTGCATCGTAGCCAATTGATCCCATGATTCGGCTAATTGACCTAGTAACAATCCAATTGAAGAAAATGCCCATGATACAATTAGAATAAATCCAATAGTTGATATAGGATGGGCAATGGTCATATCGCCTAACCATACTCCAACAATAAGAATTAATATTCCATTAACAGTTCCCCTTACTGTACCTCCTATAATGTAGGCTAAAGAAATCTCAAAACTAGACAGGGGTGCTTGTAAAATATCTGGTAACTGTCCTAGAAGTTTCATTTGAAGCATTGAAGAAGCAGAATTTGAAGTAGCATTTGTTAGTGCATTCATCATTATAAGGCCAGGAATAATAAATATAGTATAAGGGATACCATCAATGGATGAAATGCGCTTTTCAAGAGTAAAACCAAAAATTACAATATATAGCATAGATGATGATAAGCCAGGAATAATGGTTTGCCTATATACAGAGAAAAAACGTCCAACTTCTCGAGAGGTCAAAGTCCAAAATCCAACCCAGTTCATTCGTTGATTCCTTTTCCTGTGAGTTTTAAAAAAACATCTTCTAAAGAAGATTTTGTTGTTTCAACGCGCTGTATATGACATCCTGCCTTAGTAAGTTTATTTATGATTTTGGGCAGATCTCCTTCAGGGTCGCTACTGACAAAATGAATCCTTTCATCATCAAGAGAATAGGAAAATTCTTTTAAATGATTTTCTAGATTAACTTCAGTCTCAGATAAATTAATTGTTATTCCAGAATCACCCTGTTTACCAGTTAAATTTTTTGGTGTTCCTTTAGTGATAACTTCTCCGTTATCAATTATAGCAACTTGGTCACATAACATTTCAGCTTCTTCAATATAATGAGTAGTCAATAAAATAGTTTTACCGGCTTGATGTAGCTCTCTAAAATATTGCCATAACTCGTGACGAAGCTTTACATCCACTCCAGCTGTTGGCTCATCAAGAATTAATATTTTAGGATCATGAACTAATGCTTTTGCAATTTGGAATCTTCGTTTCATACCGCCAGATAATTGACGTAATCTTGATTGACGTTTTTTTTCAAGTCCTAATCTTTCAAATAATTCATCAACCTTACTTTTAGCTTTTGCTTTAGATATACCGTAATAACCTGCTTGGAAATAAAGCAATTTTTCAATAGGAAAGAACCAATCTTGGGCAAATTCTTGAGCAGATATTCCAATTTGAGACCTGGTAAATCTATAATTAGAAATTGTATCATGACCAAATATGTCAGTTAAACCTGAATCTTTTCTTACTAAACCCGTTAAAATATTAATTGTAGTTGTTTTGCCAGCGCCATTTGGACCTAGTAGTCCAAAAAATTCTCCATCATTGATTTCTATATCTATACCTTTAAGAGCAGTGGTATCACCATAACTCTTTTTGAGATTTTGGATTGAAATGGCGGAAGATTTCATTTCCCCTCAGGATCAAAACCGATAGAAGTATCAAATGGATTTGGGAAATCAAAACCTTCAACATCAGGGAAATGGACAATAGATGCTATAAAGCCCCAAGGGATTAGCATTGAGGCAGCAACATCTTTTTCACTTTCCAAATTGCCATTTTTTATTATTGGTATTTTGAATGATGGGCGATCAACCCACATTCCGTATTCATCGTATCCAACTACTCTCACATATATTTTATTTTGGTCTACTCCCAGTTCTTTTAATGGTTCATGACCATCAAGAACAATAAGTACGATATCATCTAATACATTATCAATTTTCATTGGTAGTTTATCCATTATTAACCTTTTTAGTTGTTTTCAATTAGTTTATAAACACCGCCATTATAATCAACAATATATAACTCACCATCACTATCTTGTCCAAAAGATGAAATATATGTAGTGAATTCACCATTACCTAGATTGATTTCTTCTGTGCGGTTACTAAAATTTACAGCTTTCCCATTAACCACCTTAAGAGTCCAAATATTTCCGGAACAATAATCCCCAAAAATATACACGCCCTGCATACTTTTAATCTTTGTCCCACGATAAACATAGCCCCCTGTAACCGAGCATCCTTCTGCATCGGTTTGTGACCCACCGCCAAGTACAACCATATAGTTAGCATCGTTAGGGTATTCAACAATTGGTTTTGTTAAACCTTTGGTCGGACAATTTTCTGCTGGGTCATAACAGTGATTTGCTTCCATAATCCGCCAACCAAAATTCAAGCCACCTTTAGTTATAGCTGGCTCAAAATTAACTTCCT
>Ga0208411_1002342_pt1 | contig 11587 bp, 10 predicted proteins | sample ETN01SmetaG_4_FD_185793 | JGI IMG/M metagenome (GOLD analysis project Ga0208411, IMG submission 185793) | Marine microbial and viral communities from oxygen minimum zone, Eastern Pacific Ocean - ETNP2014F12-01SV261 (SPAdes) (version 2) | ecosystem: Environmental > Aquatic > Marine > Oceanic ...
ATCAGGATTAGGGTTAAAGCATGGAACCACGATCGAGACCAAATAGCCTGACGGATAATCACCCTCTAGATCATGAGATTGCAAAGGCGCGCGGCTCCAATCTGCGACAATTCCTCTGACTTCCTCTGGCAAATCATCCACAGGAAAAGGAGGCCAAAGCATTGAGAGATCAGTTCGTTTCGCCATCAGCTTTGAGTTGCAAATTTAGACTTAGATAAACCATTAAATGTGTCAATCACCTGCTGCTCAATAGACATTGGCACTAGGTCTTGATCATGCATTGCGAGCAGAAATGGTTCGGCATCTGCGGTGTAACTATTAGGCACAGCCGCAGGATCCATATTGGATTGTATAGGGGGCAGATCGTAAAGACGCGTAATAAGGCTGGCAAGGTCAAATAAATTGGTTGTGCAACTGGTCGCTGCCAAAACCTTGCTTGAGTTTTTAACATTGCCATTTAAGAGCCATCGCCATGCAAAAGCAGTGATATCTCCTGCATTAGCATAACTTCGTAGAACAGGATTGGTTGAATCCAAGCGAATCGATTCCTTGCGCATAGCTTTTAGCAGAAAGTCCCCAAGTGCAAATCGACTGGGCTCACGAATAAACTGGCCCGATAGTGCATACAAACGCAAAACCAAACAGCTAGGCAGCAAGCTCGACAACATCTGCTCCTCCTCCCATTTAAGAACCCCATAAGGATCTGTAACCAGATCACGACCTGAATCGTGATCATGAACAGCTGCTGCACCGGATGAAATCACTACCGCACGAGCATCAGGGGCAGCTGTTAAAGCCGATGCAACCTGAGAAGTAATCCAACGATTGGTTGCCACGTAGTCATCCTGACCGACTTTTTTGACACGGTCGCGTGTCAAAAAGGCTGTATGCAGAACAGCCTTTAAAGGTTCTAAGGAAGCAAGATCGGCAAGCTCTTTAAGAGGAAATACAGGGATCAGGAACGGAGTAACATCGGTATAACCGCTGGAGAGAATCGATCCAGGGCGACTAGCAAATAATCGAACACGTCTCAAGAACTGATCAGGTGATAACAACCTTTGCAACTCATGAGCAGCCGTACGACCAACCCAACCGGTCGCTCCTGTAATCACCAAAATGCCACCGTCACGGCCCAAGCTATTCATCTATCCATCACATCACAGATCACCCTTGCTCTAAAACCTTCCAGCGGCTTTCTAGCATTTGGATGCGGGCCTGGTCCTCTTGGTGCATGACCCCGTAGTAATCACGCTTGTTCATTAGCCAAAGCAACTCAAAATGCACAGCCTGACGTAGCGCATGGGGCAAATTCTTCTCACCAAGCGCTGCAGCCTGAAAAACAACCTTGCGAGTTTCGAAGCGATCAAGATGAACATCATTGAATCGCCTTAAACTACCCAATGTGTCACTCGATACAGCACCGCCGACAACAAATTCAAGGCCATTATCCTTACACAAGCGGGCAATAACTTCACCAGGAGAAGTTACCTGATCAGTTTCAATTCCTTCTCGCCCTATACCTAGAGAACCACTGAAATCTACACGGCCAAAAACCACGCCATCACAGCCAGGATTACTAGCGGACAATTGAACCATCGCTTCAATATTATCAAATGCTGTCGATGTTTCAACATTAAATAAGAAGGTGACATCTTCACGTTCAAGCTCTGAATAGATCTTTTCTTTGGCGGCTATGTATTTCGAGAGCGCGTATGGTGTTTCCACCATGGGAGCAATGATGTACCTCACACCAAACTGTTTAGCCTCAAGCAAGTCACGAATAGCTTCACAACCACCAATCTTCAAAGCCAAGCCAAGATCAGCCTTGTTAGCAATTTCTAATAGACGCAATAACTCATCAGTTCGTGTTCCTTCCGCCTCGAATTCAGCCTTGACTGCTACGACGCCAAACTCATCGCGTCCTTGGCGCAGGATATCAAGCATCTTGCGCTCATGAACGTTCATGCAAAAGCAATCTATAATATAATTATTCTATCACAAATGACACAGCAGCAAGGGAGTTAAGAAGCTTTTTTTGGAATAAAGCGTGTTACAAAATCCTCAAGCTCTTGATCTAAATCCGGACTCATTCGATGCAAGGGATTTGATTCCATGCCGCCATTAGCACTAATACGACTAGCGATCTTAGGAGAATATGTCTGTTCAGGATGCAATGGAACCAAAAAGAGAGCAGGGCCTTGATGATTCCACAAATGATCAAACCGTTCAGCATCCCACCAATTCTCATCTAACTCAAAGCAATCAATCCCATAAGCTTCGGCAAGCTTTAACCAATCAGGGAAGCCTAAACCCGAAGAAACATCACAACCCATATAAGCACCATCAAAGTAATTCTTTTGCGTCATCCTGATCGATGCATAACCATTATTGCAAAACAGGAACATCTTTAAATTGAGATTATTCACCGCCACAGTGGCTAACTCCTGAAGGTTCTGGGTAAATCCACCATCACCCTCGACTAGCACTGTACGCACATCAGGGTCAGCAATCGATGTTCCGATAGCACCTGATAGGCCATAACCCATGCTCGCCAATCCCTTATCGGTAATCATCGTCTGACCCTGTTGAAGCTCAAAAGCCTGCATCATTACAGTGAATGCTCCTCCGCTACTACAAGGAACAATGTGATCAGAAGCATTGCAAAGCTTGGATAGCTTGATTACCGTCTCAAAGGGGTTGAGGTAACCAACGGGTGTGAAATTGCAAGCTTCAGAAATAGGCAATCTGGTTTTAACATCAGAGCAGTAAGCAAGCCAATCAGGGTGACTACCTAAGTCAAAACTGAGCAACTGTTGAATAAAATCATTAGCATTCGCTTCAATGGCTAGATGAAGTTTTGGATTGGCCTTAGCCAGCTCAGCTGGATCAATGTCAACCTGAATAACTTTCCCAGCTGGCACAAATTCTTGCCAATTAAAGCCTGTCTGCTGGAGCCCAAGACGGCTGCCGATCGCAACCAAAAAATCTGATTGCTGAATCAGCAGATTGCTATAGCGCTGTCCCCATGTATTAGGCCTGCCAAAATAATTGGAATGCTCTGCGCCATAGCGATCGGCTCCATTCCACGTCGTCATTACTGGTAAACCAAGAGAAGCAAGCTGAGGCTCTAACTGCTGAGCCGTTACACAAGAGATCCCCCCTCCAAGCAGCAAGACAGGACGCTCAGCCGCAGCTATAGAAACTGCTAATGAATGAACCATGTCACTGTCGATCACAGGACAAACGTCATCAGCATTGTTGATATTGGCTTCATCGATGCCAGAGACCCAAGCATCAGGAACTTGCAAGGCTTGAACATCAAGCGGGAACTCTAGAAATACAGGGCCAGGACGAGCCTGCCAGCCTGAAGATACTTCAGCCAAAAATGCTTGTTGCTCTAATGGTTCTCGCAAGCAAAGGCTCCGTTTGCAAACGGGAGCGGCCATGGCAACACCATTCACCTCCTGAATGCCCAGTTGGCGCAAACCAGACGAAGCAAGGTCCGCCACTTTCGCCTGACCACCAAGGAGAAGTAGCTCACGGCTTTCTAACCAAGCCCCAGCGAGGCCCGTCAAAGCATTGGTTAATCCAGGGCCTGCTGTGACCAGAGCAATGGCTCGACCCATTGGCTTAGATGCCTTGCCAGATGAGATGGTTGCATTGTGATACTCAGCAGCCACAACTGCTGCAACTTCATGAACCACAGGCACACAAGTCATCGTCTGCCTAGCTGAATTGAGGAGGTGCATAATATTCCCACCCGCCACAAAGTAACAATGGCTATAGCCACTCCGTTTAAGCCATTGAAAAACAACATCTGAATACTTCATCATAATCGATTAGCTAAAGACTTTTTATCTGATAGTTCATCAGAAACAATAAGCAAAACCTCTTGCATCGCCTTCAAGATACGAGCCAACGAATCATCATCGGATCGCAAGCGAATCTCCTCAACACCCAATCCAGAATCAGCCACAGCCGTAGGAACAATTAAGTGAAAATGGCCTGGAGAATGTTTCTTGTCAGCCCGAAAAGCTTTGACAAAAACATCGGCATCAAAGACAGTCAATTGCTCAAGCAACAAGATAGGCTTCAAAAGATTCATGCAATGTTCCCATAGCAAAGAGTCGGTTATCTCTGTACCAACAAATCGTATGGCTGCCATCATCCCAAGACCTACTGCCAAGCCATGGGGAATGGCAAAGGCTGTTGCAGATTCAAGGGCATGACCCCATGTATGGCCAAAATTAAGCAGCCGCCTCTCAGCCTGATCAAATTCATCTTTTTCGATAAACCACTTCTTAACGGCTAAAGTTGCATGAAGTAATTGAGCGAGTTGTTCTTCTGTCCAAACTCCAGCAACAACTGGAGATGCTAACTGCTCATAATTCGCGAAAGTTGTCTTGCCTCTACAAAAAGAAATCTTTGCCGCCTCTGCCGCTCCACCTGCCATTTCAACCATCGGCAGTGAACGGGCAAAAACAGGCAAAATATCAATGCGGCGCGGCGGATGAAAGTTACCGACAAGATTCTTATAAGGACCAACATTAATAGAACTCTTGCCACCTAAGCAGGAATCAACCATGCCCAAAAATGTAGTTGGGACGTAACTCCAATCAATTCCGCGCATATATAAAGACGCCACAAAGGTTGCAATATCTTGAATAACTCCACCGCCGATCGCGATGAGATGAGAGCCACGGCCGAGACCTGCTTGTTTGAGAGCGATAAACACATCAATGGTGGCAGGCAGTGCCTTGGCATCCTCATTCGCCTCAATCCAGACCACAGGGACATTTGCAGGCAATGGCAGGCGATCACGAAAAAATGCATCCACCAAAAAGGCGTCAGCTTCAAAGGAACATTCGTTCAAATCATTGAGATCCGAAAAAGCAACCTGGTAATTGGCATAGGAGCTTTGGATATCGAGGATTAAGGGATCAGACATAACGATTCTCAGGAATGCTTCATACCAATGAACCCAGCATCAACTGTAAGGAACTGACCTGTGATCGCCCGGTTGGAGGAATCCGCCAAGAACGCTACGGCAGAGGCGATGTCTGACGGTTCAGCGAGGCGACGGAGTGCTGACTGATCAATAATCCCTTGAATCTGCTCAGACGACATGTTGGCGCGAGTCATCGGCGTATCCACCACTCCTGGCAGCACCGCATTAATCAAGATGCCCCGCTCACCAAGATCAAGCGCACACGATTTAACCAAACCATGCAAGGCAGCCTTGGAAATCGTGTAGGACATTTTTCCAGGACGACTTTCTTGCTGCCAAATCGAGCTGACGACAACCAGGCGGCTACCAGCAAGTAATTTTCCAGCTTTCAATAAAGCCGATAGACTTGAGGCAATAAACACCACATTGGATTGCCAGAGACGCTCTAGATCTTCTAAATCAAAATCAGCAATCACATCGCTACAGTTCAAGCCATGCGCCCAAATCACGACATCCAAAGAAGGCAAAGGAGAAAATTCACTTGCCTCTTGTGGTCGCTGATAGGCAACCTGCAGATGATTGTTGATGGCATCATCAGGCCCTGAGCCAGCAGTCAAAACACGAAAGCTTTTCTGCGTCATTACCTTTTCAATTGCAGAACCTAGAGCGCCGCGTGACCCAAACACAAGAGCATTCCCGCTCATGAGATCGCAGTATTGGGTTGGCTAATATTATATTTTTTCTCCTCAACGAAAGCAGAAATCAAAGCCAGTTCTCGATCGATCATTTCCTCTGAAAGACCAGGGTAAGTGCCCAGAAACAAAGCTTCTTGCATCAATTGATCTGCGCCTGGCATCTCATCAACAGCCAATCGCATGGCATCAGGACGATCCTTAATCAATTGCACAAAGGCAGGCTGCTTTAACAAATTGCCACCAAATAGCATACGGGTACCCACTCCCTTGCTAGCAAGATGGCGCCCAAGTTCTGAACTGGTAAACGGTGCCTCTCGTCGAACAAGAAGCAAAAATCCAAACCAACTGCAATCCGTCTTTGCTCCACTACTGTCCCAAGAGAACGATCCACTAGAGGTGTCAAAGTTGGTGGCATGAGTTGGCAAACAAAAATTAAATACATCGCTTAAGTGGTCCAAACCCTCTCGCAATCGCTGCCAGTTGCGTTTACGGATCTCAATAAATTCGGGTAGGCGTCGGATCTGTATACGGCCGATTGCAGCCTGAGGATCGAGCGGCTTAAGGTTATAACCAAAGTGAGAATAAATATACTTATGGTCATACCCCTTAGGCAGCTCACCCAATTGCCAGTCATAGCGCTTGGAACATGTATCATCCCGTCCACTTGGGCACCAACAGTCGCGACCCCAATCGCGAAAACTTTCAACAATCCGTCGAAGTAGAGAGCTTTTGACAATATTGACGGCTCCACCTTCTCCCATCGTCAAATGATGGGGTGGATAAAAACTCTGAGTACTGATGTCGCCCCAGGTGCCTGACCAACGAATCACATGAGAATCGCCAGCATCTAATCCTGGACTGTTCTGATTAAATCCAAGCTCTTCTGCCTGATCTCTTGGCATGGTGTAACTACATCCGAGGGCATCGCAGTTGTCTTCAATTAGCCATAGATCATGTTGACGACAAAAGGACAACACACCGCCCAAATCAAAGGGATTACCAAGTGCATGAGCAGCCATCACAGCCTTGGTTCGTCCAGGGACAAAGGCAGCTTCCAGCTGATCAACCTCCAAATTGCCTGTCAAAGGATCATTATCAATAAAAACGGGAATACAACCGTTCTGAAGAATGGGGGTAACGGTCGTTGGAAATCCAGCGGCACAAGTGATCACTTCATCGCCTGGCTGAAGCCGCTTCGTCGCTGGGAGTAAGTGTGATGTCAGCGCAGACAAGGCCAATAGGTTGGCCGAAGAGCCGGAGTTAACTGCTAGGCAAGCCCGAACCCCCAAAAACCCAGCGAGTTCTTTTTGAAAGGCCTCTCCCTCATTGCCAAGAGTGAGCCAAAAATCAAGAGTGCTGCTGACTGCAGCCTCCACCTCATCTTCAGTAAAAACACGGCCTGCATAGGGAATGGATCCTCCTTTTGAATCAAAGGCAGGTCTTAAGGGGTCTCCAGCTGGACGAAAAGCACGATGAGCAGATGCTGCATAACGGCGCGTCAATGAAAGGATTTCAGCTTTGAGAGCTTCGAGTTCTGCTGGACTCGCCATTGATTCAGAGCTAATGGGAACAGACAACAACAGCAACCATTACTGAAGGCAAATTATCAGCCCTTCACGTAGCGATCGATCTGTTCAAGGCACAATTGGCGCGCATCTTCTCCAGCATGAAAGCGGCGATACCAATTCACCGTTTCCGCAATCGTGACCTCAAAACTCCAGCGAGGGCTCCAACCAAGCTGGTGGAATGCTCGATCGGTGGTTAGATCTAGGCGCCCAGCTTCATGTTTGGCCTTGGGATCGGATTGATCAAGCCATGATCCAGGCCAATGGCTGAGGATTTCTTCTACAAGGGCTGCCACTGGCCGGTTGGCGCTTCGTTGCGGACCAAAATTGAAGGCGGTCGCAAGATTGGGATTCTCTTGCAGCTGCTCAGCCAAGGCGAGATAGCCACCTAGAGGCTCCAGCACATGCTGCCAAGGCCTTGTCGATTCAGGCGCCCGCACGACAATTGGCTCTGCCTTGATCAGAGCACGTATGGCATCAGGAACAATGCGATTTTTAGCCCAATCGCCACCGCCAATCACATTGCCTGCGCGCGCTGAAACCAGCTTCAAATTGGGCACTTGATGGGGTAAGAGGCCACAAAAACTTGCTCGCCAACTCGCAATCGCAAGTTCTGCTGCTGCCTTACTACTGCTGTAAGGATCATGACCTCCGAGGGGATCATTCTCCCGATAGCCATAATCCCACTCTTGATTGTCGTAGACCTTGTCGGTGGTGATCATCACCGACACACAGGGATAATCCAATTGTCGCAAAGCCTCGAGCACATGGCAGGTACCAATCACGTTGGTATTCCAGGTCTGCAAAGGTTCTCGATAACTTCTGGTCACAAGCGGCTGGGCAGCAAGATGAAAAACCACCTCGGGCTGAAAGGCGCGCAGCCGCGTGACTAGATGATCAGCCTGCGCCAAATCAGCGCGCTCATCACGTGACAGATCGGCCGCAATCTCAAGGCTGTCGAATAGGGAGGGTCCACCAGCCTGGTCTGGATCAAGGGCATAGCCCTCCACCACCGCGCCCCAATGCAGCAACCAAAGAGCCAACCAGCTGCCTTTAAAGCCTGTGTGGCCACTGAGCCAGACGCGTCTGCCACGCCAAAAATCTGGATTCCAGCTATCAGCCATCACCATGTTTTCCATGGGGCGCGATCATCCTTCCAGAGTTCTTCAAGCAGCTGACGATCGCGCAGGGTATCCATGGGTTGCCAGAAGCCATGGTGCTGAAATGCATTGAGTTGGTCTGCAGAAGCGATAGCTGGCAAGCAATCCCTCTCCCATACGCTTTCGTCGCCATTGATCGTGTCCAAAACCTCTGGCTCCAGAACAAAAAAGCCACCATTAATCCAAGATCCATCACCCTGTGGCTTCTCCTCAAAACCCAGCACCCGCCCCCTTGCAAAAGCAAGCGATCCGAAGCGACCAGGAGGCTGAACAGCGGTGAGTGTGGCCCAGCGAGCCTCAGTGCGATGGAACTCAATCAAGGCCGTTAAATCCACATCAGCAACTCCATCACCGTATGTAAAGCAAAAAGATCCGCCATCTAAATAAGAAGCAACCCTACGTAAACGACCGCCGGTGAGAGTTGATTCACCAGTGTCAACAAGGGTGACTTTCCAAGGCTCAGCATTCTGCTGATGCACCTCCATTTGATTCGTACTCATATCAAAGGTGACATCACTACTATGAAGAAAGTAATTAGCAAAGTATTCTTTAATCACATAACCTTTGTATCCACAGCAAATAATGAAGTCATTAATTCCATGCTGAGAATATATTTTCAAGATGTGCCAAAGGATTGGGCGTCCTCCAACCTCAACCATCGGCTTTGGCTTGAGGTGCGTCTCCTCTGAAATCCTCGTACCGAGCCCACCAGCAAGAATAACGGCCTTCATTTCCTAGACCCAAAAAGGCATAGTGTAGCGAACGCGCTTAAGCCAATAGCAAACAATCAATATTAAAATTACATTCACAAACAGCGTCGCAAATTCGGCCCTAAAATAAACATCTCCATCGATCAAAGCTGTACGCAAAGGTGCAAGGACACGATAAAAAGGATTGAGGTCTGCAATTAATGCCATTTTACCTAAGCCTTCTTTCTTATAAAGGATTGGAGAGAGCAAAAAAGTTAATTGCATCAAGATCGGCATCAGCTGAGCAACATCCTTAAAGCGAGAACCCAACACAGCCATCAAAGCCGTTATCCAAAAACAAAAAAGCACAACATTGATGAGTGGCAACCAAACACTCGTCAATGCATGCAGCCAAAGCACAGGCTTAATGAACAGAATCGGGATCATGACAATCACCAAGCTCTGGGCAAATGTCTGAACCTGGAAAGCCCATTCCTCCAGGCAATAAAAAATTGCTGGCAGAGAATTATTGATCAACTGATCACGGCGAATAGAAAATAATGTGCATGCACTAATAACAGTCAGACTAATAAAGCCCCAAATCGTATAACCCAAGCCCAAATAGACAACATATTCCCAAGGGTTGGGAATATTAAACACTGCTCCATACACTGCCCCAAGAAGGGCCACACTCAAGAGATTGCTCAATCCAAGCCAAAAACTACCGAAGTAAGTTCGGCTAAATCGCGCCAACGTTCGCAACCAAGCGCTATACCACCAAGCCCGAGCGGTGCGTATCGCAAACACAAAGCCAAAGCCTTCTGCAGGAGCAGTTTCAAGAAGCGCTAATTTATCTTCAGCAGCGGAGGACGATCTCATGATGCTGTCACCCCTTTTGAGTAATGAGTAAAAGCCTCATGCAAAGGTCCATCAAATACCACGCGGCCATGATTAAGAACCAAGCCCCTGTTACAAAACTGACTCAACAAATCAATTGAATGAGAGGCCAAAATCAACGTACCCACCTGCCCCAGAAATTCACTCAAGCGCTGACGGGCACGAGAAAGGAACCACTGATCCCCTGCTCCAATGCCCTCATCGAGAGCCAAAGCCTCATGGCGAAAAGCAGTTAACAAGCCAAATTGAAGACGAGTTTTCATGCCGTCGCTGTAGGTACGAATTGGTAGATGAATAAAATCAGCGAGCTCGGTAAATTCCACAAGTTGATCAAGAAATTGATCAAAACCATTAATGGTGTTGCGACTCAATAGGTACTGAGCTCTTGCTGCATGACGACCACTGAGGTCAGTATCGACCCAGAAACTTTTATTAATCAGCGGGGCAATGTGTCCATGACGCCAGATGCGCCCCTGGCTTGGCGCATAGACATCAGCCAGCAAGCGCAACAAGGTGCTCTTTCCTGCGCCGTTATGACCCAACAAAGCCACCCTGTCGCCCTTTTGAATGGTGAAGTTCAAGTCAGAAAGTGCTTGAACCGTTAAGCCACGAGTACGGCTGCGATTGAGCAAACCCCCTGTCAGCCCGCCAACGAAAGCCGACTTCAGAGAGCGACTGCCCACTCCATCAACAGGAATGTCAAGACAAACATGCTCAAGTTGAACCAGGGGATCGTTGACGGCACTAGTCAGAGGAAAACCTTTCTTGATCCAACAAATTTAGCGGCCGTGGTCATCTGGTTCCAGTTGTGCCACCAACACAAGTCAACCAAGGATGCCGTTCCTGAAGCAGATGCTCCAAACCGCGGACATTGGGTAAAGCCGTGACCGCGGTCATCGAATCTTGATGCACGCTGTAGCGGCCAAGGGGCTGAGGGCATTGAACTCCAGTCCAACCGGCATCAATCAAAGAACACCAGAAGTCATAGTCTTCCCAGCCGCCTGAAATGTGGACATAACCGCCAACCTCTTGCCAGGCCGAACGCCTGATCAACGCCATCGCATCAACAGCATTGGAGGTAGCAAAAATCGACTGTTGCCACGGGCGCCCCTCGCCTTGAAAAACCTGCGGCGAGGCCATTGGCGGCACTGTGAGCAATAAGGGGTGCACAACTGCAACCTGATCATCCACGCACTGAGCTAAACGATGAGATTGCTCGAGAGCTCTTGGCGCTAAAGGGTTATCGGCATCCTGCACCCATACCCATGCAGTTGTCGCTGCAGCGAAACCCGTATTGCGAGCAGCTGCCAAGCCACCATTGTGCTGATGCTGCAGCAATCGAACACTGCAGAAGCAATCCTGATGTTCCACAAGCCACCCTTCCACCCTTGCAGCACCCAAATCAGTGGATGCGTCATCCACCACAACCAACTGAATGCCTTCGAGAGTTTGCAACGCAACGGTTTCCAGAGTCTCAAGAATGCAATCTTCATAGTTGTAAAGACTGACCACAACTGCCACCAAAGGCCTCTGGCCAGATCGAGGAGGCAAGTCCAAAAGAATGTTGCAAGCAGGTGATGGCGTGATCAGAGACGAAGCAACCATTAGCGGCAACGAGATTCCCATTCCAGAA
>Ga0208411_1002344_pt1 | contig 11586 bp, 9 predicted proteins | sample ETN01SmetaG_4_FD_185793 | JGI IMG/M metagenome (GOLD analysis project Ga0208411, IMG submission 185793) | Marine microbial and viral communities from oxygen minimum zone, Eastern Pacific Ocean - ETNP2014F12-01SV261 (SPAdes) (version 2) | ecosystem: Environmental > Aquatic > Marine > Oceanic ...
ATTCAGCCAATGACTTTTTCAAGGATCACTTTATAGCCAACCATTGTCCGCTGGTGTTCATGGAAGAAACCGGAAAAAACCGAACGCCTGACAAACTACCCGCTGAAGAAGCTGCTCCACTCATGGAAACCTGCGATACTCACTTGCGCAGTGTGGTCGAAATTCTGGAGCCCGAGTGGCTGGTTGCCGTGGGCGGATTTGCAGAAAAACGTGCCTCGATAGCCTTGGATGGCAGTCCGGTTCGCATTGGAAAAATTCTACACCCCAGCCCCGCCAGCCCTGCTGCCAACCGCGGCTGGGCCGAACAGGCCACCCAACAAATGGAAGCACAGGGTATTTGGTGTTAGCGGCGTAATTTTTCTGCCATCGCATCGAGTTCTGAGAGTTTGAGACGCACACCAATGATGTATGGAGCCTCCCCTTTGGTCCAGTGACCGTAGGTCGTGGTAACAATCGTATCATCAGGCAGAATCTCTACCGGGGGATACGCACAATCCCCACCCTTGGTGTTATCCATAAGACGCACACGGTATTGGCCTTCTCTGCCTTTCACAATATCCTCATAAGTACCCACCCAAGCCACCCAGTCTCCCTTGGTGGAGCTTTCGTGTGTGGTATCACGAAAGGAAATGAAGAGTCGCCCATCAGCCGTATACTTGCCTGTGTGGCGATCACCGGTGAGTGCTGCAGGAAGTTCGCGTGGCTTTGTCCATGTTTGCCCTTCATCATCGGAAAAAATAACGAATGAATTCTTGCGCCTGCTATTCTCGCGCAAGAGCACACAAAGCTGCTTGCCATCAGGAGAACGAATAATACCCGGCTCACACAGGTGCACGTCTGAGCGTGCTAAAATACTTTCAGGCTGGGTCCAAGTAAGACCTCCATCCTTCGAAAAAGTCTTAAAGAGATCAAATACCACCGGCTTTTTTTGCTTCGGCTTAGCCGTAAAGAAACGCCCATCATCATGGAACATGGCCATGTAGTGGCCCTTGCCGATTTTGAGTTCTTCCAAACAACCCATCACCACGATGCCCCCCCAATCACCAACTTTCTTTAATTCACTCCAATTGGCCCCGTCATCCCTGCTAAGGGCTAAACGCGCGGGATAAAGTCCAGACCACATAATAAGTCGCTTTTTCCCCTTCGCATCCATCACTCGGTGAATTGTGGGCACCTCCCTGCTGGTCGACCAGCTTTTGGGTGTTGGCAAACGACCGCTCCAGGTTTTGCCTCCGTCTGTGCTGCGTTTATATACTATACCGCCTTTACCGTGACCCTTGGGGTAAACTATCAGCATGGTTTTACCATCTTCCAACAGTACGGTCGTGGGATGTCCGAGATATTGCCCCGCTTCCCGATCCACGATCACCTGCCGATCCTTTTGCTTTGAGAGGTCCAGAGTGGGGATCGTGTATCCACGAGGCATGGAAGGTGTAATTTTCACCAAGTTGCCTTTCACCCCTAAATGCTTTACCTGCATTGTGCTGCGCCACGGACGAAAGCCAAACTGTTTGAACGGACCTGAGTGTTTCAAGAACGCAATTTCCCTGTCGTTCACAAAAAAACGTATCGCACCTTCCTTTCGAGTTGCTCCGAAATTGACCCACTCCCCACGCGACACAACTTCCGCAGCCGGCCCCAGCAATTTTACGCCATTAAAAAGCGGTCCACTCAGAAAAAGAGTTTCCCCGCTTCCTTCAAAACCAAAATGATTGTTACCCAAAAAGAATGATGCCGCGCTCTTACGTTGCTTGAGCATTCGCAGGCGGGCTTGTATTCGAAAATCTCCCTTGCCCAGCATGACCCCGGCAACCAAGTCGTTGTCCGTCCCCGTTCCTTCAATCCAGTTAGGCATCTGCGTCCATTTGCTTGCCTTGAGCTGCATGCCGACCGCCTTGCCATCTTTTACCAAAAAACGTTCCGCTTTAGCATTGGGTAGCCCCAACCCTAAAATCATTATCCACATCAAATTCTTCATTTATATTCTCCCTTGAACTATCATTTCTTGCCTAAGCTGCCGCTGGTAAGTCGCGTGTGCAACGCTATCCTCTTTCGCGCTCTCCCCATAAAAAATAAACCCTAATGCTCGCCGGCTACGAGTCGCGCTAGTGTTGGCATCGGCTCGATGAATGGTCAAGGCATGGTGAGCCAGTAAATCGCCGGGTTGCGCCAGGCAGATGATCTCATCATCAGCCTCCGAGTCATAATCGCTGATGGCTTGAGAAAACCCCAGGGTCTGGGTGCGCGCATGCGGCCGCATGCCATGAATGTGTGAACCGGCAAGATAGCGCACACAACCGTTTTCTTCATCGGCCACATCCAGTGCCAGCCACATCGTCAGCGCATGGCTGGGTTGGAGCATAAAGTAATAACCATCCTGATGCACTGGAGTAGCCTTACCTGTGCCGGGCGGTTTGTTGAAGTACTGAAGGTTTTTGCCAATCACTGCTTCACCCAGCAATTCTTCGGCCAGTTGCTTTGGCTCGTCATTCATCAGCTCCTCAAAAAACCGTTCATATTTATGAAGTTGCTGAATCTGTTTGAGCGTAGAGAGATTACTTTTGTCCTCATAAAACACATGCTCAGCCCGCAACTCGGAAATACGCTCGGCAATAAAACGCCTCAAGGCATCCTCAATAGCAAGCAGTTCATCCACACCATAAAATGAAGGTTGAGCCACAAACCCATCCCTTTCAAAATTGGCACGTCGTCCCATTAAAGTACCGCATGCTCCTCTTTTGACTGTGTGTGTAATGTGAGATTATCCAGATTCTTTGACGAACCCGGCATAAACGCACTCACCACGTAGCCGACGATAAGGCAGCTCAATAGACCAATGGTCGAATAGAGAAACCCATTGGTATCAGTTTTTTGCCAAATCCAAATCATCACCCCTACCCCCGCAAATAATCCAATAAAGGCTCCCGTCGCATTAGCTCTGGTCGTGGTAATCCCCAGCAAGAACAACCCTCCCAAAGCCCCCATAAACATACCAATCACCTTAAAGTACTCGCTCATTAATGAACGGATTTCCGGACTGATAAAGAGCAGCCCTGCCAACGTGCCAAGGACCCCCATCACGAAAGTAATGATGCGCGCAGCCTTGAGGTAGGATGCCTCGGAATTGCAACGATTAAAGGGGCGCAGGAAATCGGTAACTACTGCCGTGGAAGTCGAATTCATGCTGGTTGATACCGTCGATTGAGCAGCAGCAAAGATGCCGGCCACAATTAACCCTGCCAGGCCCACCGGGATTTCTGAAGCGATAAAGGCTGGGAAAATCTGATCGTTTTGAATGGTAGGATCAATCTGCCCAGGATGACCGTGATAAAAAGCGTACAGCCCTGTCCCAATCAAAAAAAACAGCAAAGCACCCACAGCAGCCATAATCCCATTGGCCCAAATGGACCGGGCCGCCGCCTGAGAATCCTTGGTGGTCAGGTAACGCTGCACCACGGCCTGATCAGAGGTATAACTGGATAAATTCTGACCAACGCCACCAAGAATAACAACCCACAAGGCCAATGTCGTAAAACTGTCTGGCCCAAAGTCCAGGCTCATCAGTTTCATTTTGTCATTGGCCATGGCTAAATCCAGCATCCCGCCAAAGCCACCGTCGATCCCTTCCACCAAAAAAAACACACAAATAATCGCTCCACCGAGCAGCACAACCGTCTGGATTGTGTCCGTCCAGATAACCGCCTCAACACCTCCCAATGTGCAATATATGAGACACAAAATACCCATGATCAATACACTTTGCCACGGAGCCAAAGGTGTTATGGCTGAAAGGGCGAGCGCGGTGAGTGCCATGACTATTCCCATCCGGGAAATATGAAATAACGTAAAAAGACCACTCCCAAAGAGGCGGACCGAACGATTAAAACGCTTTTCAAGATATTCATAGGCACTGGTCGCATCAATACGACGAAAGAATGGTAGTGCCCCATAAATTGCCAGAGGAGCCACTATCGGAATCATTAATATTCCGATGTATAGCAGCCAATCGGTGGAATACACCAAGGCAGGAACCCCAACGTAGGTCAACGAACTGAGCATAGTCGCATAGATTGAACAGGCCGCCGCCCACCAGGGAATGTTTTGCCCCCCACGAAAATAGTCGTCGGTACTTTTGTTTTTGCGCATGAACCATACCCCAACCCCCACCATGGCCAACAGGTACAAAATCAACACAGTAAAATTGACCGGCCCGAATGAAGACTCCTTCTTTTTAATGGTGTACCGCCAAACTTTAGTCGTACGAATCCGCGGCTTGATTTCGCCACTTGCAACTATGATATCCTTGCCCCACTTCACCGCTGGAGTAGTAACGTGATTTGCCGGCAATGGCCCTGCATCAACCCAGGTATCGGTGATGGTATGATAGGCCCACGCGCGCCTAGGAAAACCAGGGTGACTCTTTACAAAGTTTTTATCAGCCAAAACTTTCTTTAAAAGCTCTCCATCGGCACCGCCTACCACCAATACATGCGATTGACCCACACTAACCGCTGTCCCTGCCATGATCGGCTTGGGTGAGGACTTACGTTTACGCCATGGTTCACCCAGTCCATTGGCATAACGCGAAGGGCTGAATTCATAGACGTCGGCCAACACCACAATCCCGGCATCTCCCGAGACATCCTCCCTCTGATAACGCCCACCCATAAGGTATAGGCACACCTCGCGGCCATTGTGCTGGGCTGTAAGCTGGTTATAGGCGCGCGCTTTACCTGGAAAACCAGCCAACTGCTCCCACTTTGCATCAGATTTGGATAAATCAAGTCGCCACAAATTATTCATCGCCGAATCCAAACCTCCGCGGTCATGCCCTCCAGCCACATAAATCACCTCACCAATCAGCGCAGCCGCACCGTTTGCACACGGCTTGGGTAAAGAAGGCAGCTTGGACTGTTTGATCTCCTTTCCGTCCCATTCCAAACGAAAGACATCATCATATATCTTTTCGCCATTATTACCCCCAAGACATACCACTCCATCCTTCGTAGAAACACACATACCATACCCGGTAGGTTTATTAATCGGAGCCACACTCTTCCATTCGTACTCTTTTCCCTTACGAGCAAGCACCCATGCTTCCTGATGCCACACCTTGGGTGCCTCCCACAAACCCTCTCCTTCGGGCACAGGAAAATTTGCCCCGCCAGCAACAATGAGCGCGTCATTGTGTACGCCCACAAACGGTCCTGCCACACCAATGGGATCAGGCAAGTCCGGAAGAGGCTTCCATTGAAGCATTCCTTCAGCACTCCATCCAGACACAGCAAAAGCCAGGGCACACCCCATCAGGCTCCTTCTGAGTGCGTGTGACTGATATGCGAAAAATTTCATGATTCAGATAGATTATTGCCGGACTAAGAGAAATGAATATGGATGATTGCCCGAAAAGAATCCAGTTGATAGAGTAGAAACATGGCCTACGTAAGCAGAATCGTTGTGATCCTTACTCTCTTTTTCGCCCTCAGCCTTAACGGTCAAAATGCCAAGGAAGATTACGATAAGTTGGCCAAAGAGCTTCAGGTCCGGGAACTGAGCACGCTGATGTTCGCCAAATACAATGATGCGAATATCAAAAAGATTGGGGCTTTCCTGAAAAAGCACCCAAAGGGACCCGAACGGGAAAAGGCCCTTTACCTGCGTGCTTATTCAATCTGGAGCCTACACCGATACAAGGAAGCCCCTCCGGCCTATGCGGCTCTCCTCAAGGAATTCCCGAAAACCAAGTTTAACCGCATTGCAAGGATCCGGGAAGCTGCAGCCTATTTATTTAGCGGACAACCGGCACTAGCCCTGCCTCGACTGGAAGCCCTGCAAAAGGATTATCCTGATCGCCCAGAAATTTACGCAAGAGAACTTGCCTATACCTACTCACGGGTTGGCAAACAAAAAGAAGCCCTAGCCTTTATGGATGCGGTGGAGGCAGAAATGATCTTTAAGGGTAATGAGAGACTACTACCCCGTATTAAGAGCCACTTTGATAAGATCCGATTAATCGGCAAACCACTGCAACAATTCAGCGTAAAAGACCATCAAACAGAAAAGGTAATCAGCCCCAAAACCCTGAAAGGTAAAGTGGTCCTCATCGATTTCTGGGCAACCTGGTGTGGCCCCTGCATCGCCGAACTGCCCAGCATCAAGGCGGCACACACTAAGCTGTCACCGAAGGGCTTTTTGGTCTTTGGGATAAGTCTGGATGACGAGAAGAATCAAAAGAAGATGGAAACCATGATCAAGACACGAGAGATGAATTGGCTTCATCACTACGACGGAAAGAAATGGAAGAATGAACTGGCGGTCAAATTTGGTGTTCACAGCATTCCTGCGAGCCTGCTGGTTGACCGTCAGGGAATTGTACGCGCGGTTAACTTGCGTGGAATAGAAGTTGCAGCCTTGGCTGAAGGGCTGCTTAATAAGAAAAACTAAACCAACCATGAGCACCTCAAACCAGGAGAATCTCGAAACCTTTCTGCGCATCACTAAAACTGTTGCAGATAACAACGAATGCCCAACCCCTTTTCATTTAACCGCCTTATTTGAAGAGCACGAGCTGCCAATAATTAATGAACTGGATCAGGCACTGAAAAAAGCAGGCACCTCCCTCACCGACGAACAATGCGCCTGTCTTTTTGCCAACATTGCCAATCTTAACTTTGAGGAGGGACGCGTTAAGGATCGGACCTTGATGCGAGATGCGGAAAAAGCCCTGCGCATCGATTCAGGTGACGCTCGCGATGTCGTTGACGGAATCGAGAATCAGTTTCGAACCAATCAGGTATTTGATGAAGATGAAGACTGGGAGCTCTTTTGTGCCGGCCTCATTGCTATCGCCTGTTCTGACGGGCACTTCGCTCCCAGTGAAGAAGCGTATGTAAAACGTCTAACCCCGGAAAGCAAGCACCTCGTGACTGGACAAAAAATTAGCAGTGAAAAAAACATGGAGCAACTGGGGGAATGCCTTGCCAATTTCAACACACGACAACGGAAATGTCTGGCAGCCCATTCGATCAACATGATGTTCGTCGATGGAGAATGGAGCAGCTCTGAACAGGAATATTTTGCAATCGCAGCCAAAAAAATGCGCCTCTCTCAATTTGAAGAAGAGCGGCTCATGAAAGGATTGTGGACCCTCCACAATCTAAGTGTCTTCGCCTAAGCCCTAACCGAAAAGTTTGTGCAGCGCTTTAACCGGGAAATTCTTACCCGGACAAATTGTCTGTTCCTTCTTTATCTCCCGGTGAACAAGGAACTTGGGTCGACCCTTAAGGGTGTTATTCTTAAGATAATCAATTAAAGCAATCAGTGAAGCCTGTTGCTTTCGGGAAACCCATTTCTTTTCGAAATTACCCACCACACAAATCCCGATGGAATTGGCATTGTAGGTTTCACTTTTCACATGACCTCCCTTGATCTGGCGTAACCAGCGAGAACCCACCTCTATCTTACCGTCGGCACAACCGTTGGTGCCATTGCAAATCACAAAGTGATAAGCCAAACCATTATCCATTCCACGACGGCGGTGGGCCGCATCAAAAATCTTGGCATTGCCATTATCGGTCGCACTGTGGTGGGCAATAATATTTTTCCACTTCGTAGTGTTGATGCGCGGACGGTTGATGGTCTTAAGCGGCAAAGCAGAATATTGTGCCCGCAAATAAAGCTTCTGGCCGGGCATGATCACATCTGAACTCAAACCATTCCAAAGCTTCAAGTTATTGACTGTCACCCCATAGCGACGGGCAATGAGAGTGAGGTTCTCGTTTTTTCTTACCACATGATAACGCTGTAATTGCGCAGCCAATAAATCAGCTGAACCCAGCAAAGCAAAGCCTCCCGCAGAAAGGGTCACCCTCTTTGCGCATTGAAGCATGAAATTACGGCGCGATTCCTCCATCGGCTTGTCTGAACCTAGCCAAAAGAGCCCCTAAAGTCGAGCCACAGAGAATCAGGTTATCCCCAGATTTCAAACAATTCGTCCAAAACCGTTTGAACTAATGGCCTCAACTCAGGTTCTCCTGACGCCCTTGGCCCAGCAATATTGAGAACCTTAATTTCATGTTTTCGGATAAAACCACGAAGTTGAGTCGCATTTTCGGCCGGGCTTTGAAGACTGGTTAAGTGAAGAGAAGCTTTAAGATGCTTGTCAGCCAGTTTCTGGGTTGCCAGAGATCCTCCCATCAAATCGGCTTTGATGCTAAAAATCACGGTTGCATCAGAATCCCGGACATTCCATTCGGTGCGCTGCAAATAGTCCGCTTTGGAGGTTTCCCGGAGATTGTACTTTGAATCAATCACCCCATCTTCGGCCAGTCGCCCGGCTGGGCACCATCCTCCATGCGGAATACCGTTATCAATCGCCCAATCGAGAGCGGCCCGATCCGCACCGGTTTGGCCTCCCGAAATAATCTTTGGGAAATCCATACCCCATCGAAACCAAGGCTCGCCAGAAAAGGCGAGTTGATTGTATCAACCCACGTGGCCGATCAACCCAATATCCTTTGGATTTGCACCGATCAACAACGCGCGGACACCTTGCACGCGATGGGCAACACCCATATCCGCACACCCAACATCGATGCGCTCATCAAAAACGGTACCGCCTTTACCCGTGCCTACTGCCAAAGCCCTGTATGCTCTCCCAGCCGTGCCTCATTCCTGACCGGCCGATATCCGCGCACAACCCGTTGCCGGCAGAATGGACAGGCCCTTCCGCCCACTGAAAAACTCATCAGCCGACTTCTGGCTGACGCAGGCTACACCTGTGGTCTAGCCGGAAAACTCCATCTGGCCACCTGTGCCAATGGAGTGGTGGAAAAACGAACCGATGATGGATATAAAGTGTTTCACTGGTCTCATCACCCTCAACCCGATTGGCCGGAGAATGCCTACACCCAATGGTTATCTCAACAGGGGCAAAGCTGGGATAGCCTCTATGAGGGAAAAGCCACGCCCTACATAAAAGAGGGAATTCCCGCTGAATACAGCCAAACCACCTGGTGCGCCAACATGGCCATTGATTTCATTCGCGAGCAGAAAGGAAACCCGTGGTTCTTTAGCTACAATTGTTTTGCCCCCCATCATCCTTTTGATCCTCCTGCCGACTATTTGGCCCGTTACAACCCTGACGAACTCCCCCTACCCAAGAGCCGGCCTAATGAAGCCGCCAGTAAAACAACCTACCAGCAGCTCGATAGTGAGTTTGCCCACAGCGATCCCAATAGCTACCACGTCGCGGCCATGACTGACCGTAACAAGTGCGAAGTAACCGCGGCCTACTACGCAATGATTGAACTGATTGACGAAAACGTCGGGCGCATGATTGCTTCACTGCAGGAGACCGGCCAACTGGATAACACGATTGTCATTTTCATGAGTGATCATGGCGAAATGCTCGGAGATCATGGAATTTATCTCAAAGGCCCTCATTTTTATGAGGAGGCGGTAAGAGTCCCTCTGGTTTTTAGTTGGCCCGGCCATTTCCAGAAAGAACGGTGTGAAGAAGGATTAATGGAGCTGACTGACATTGCCCCCACCCTGCTTGATTCAGCCGGACTTGAAATCCCTCAATACATCCAGGGCAAAACCCTGTTGCCTATCCTCATGGGAAAAAAGGATTCCAAGGACCACCGAAACAGCGTCTTCAGTGAATACTATAACGCCTGGAGCCACAAACACAGTTACGGGACGATGCACCGAACCGACTCCCACAAGATGATTGTCTATCACGGTACCGATCAGGGCGAATTGTATGATTTGGTGAAGGATCCTGATGAATTTGAAAATCTCTGGACCAGCAAATCCCACCAAGAGCTGAAATCAAAACTCCTCAAGGAAACATTTGACGCCAGCGTCTTCACCATGGACCCATCCCCTCCTCGCGAAGGCCCATTCTAACCTTTCTCCTTATAACCCCAGACAAACGGCCTTGGTCTCGGTGTACAGATCAAGAACCTCGTGACCCATTTCACGACCCCAGCCGCTTTGTTTGTAGCCTCCAAAAGGAAGGGCGGCATCAAAGATATTATAGCAGTTAACCCATACCGTTCCCGCCCGTAAACGAGCTGCGGTACGGTGAGCCTTCCCAATGTCATTGGTCCAGATACCAGCGGCAAGCCCGTAATTACTGTCATTGCTGCGCCCAATGATTTCTTCAATATCATCAAAAGGATCAGCCACAACCACGGGGCCGAAAATTTCCTCGCGGACAATACTCATGTCATCCCGCGCATCCTTGATAACGGTGGGGGACACAAAATAACCCTGCTCCCCCCGACGCGTCCCTCCAGCAACACACGTAGCACCTGCTTCCTGCCCGGCATTCATATACCCGGTAACACGATTGAGCTGTTCATCTGAAACCAATGGACCCATCTCAGTATCCGGGGCAAGCCCGGGACCAAGCTTAATGGACTCAGCTGCAGCCGACACGCCGGCGACTACATCATCAAAAATATCCTTTTCCACATAAAGCCGTGAACCCGCGCAGCAACATTGGCCATGATTAAAGAAAATTGCACTAGCCGCCCCGGCAATCGTTGCCTCCAGATCAGCAGTGTCCTTGAAAATAATATTGGGTGATTTACCGCCCAATTCCAAAGTAACCTTCTTCAGGTTTCCTGAGGCGGCATTTACTATCATCTTGCCCACCTCGGTTGAACCAGTGAAAGCCACCTTGTCCACCTCATCATGCGCGGCTAAAGCAGCCCCGGCAGTTTCTCCCATGCCAGTAACAATGTTTACCACCCCATCAGGCACCCCTGCTTCCTGAATAATTTCACCAAGACGCAAGGCAGTCAGGGGAGTTTGTTCAGCAGGTTTCAAAACCACACAGTTACCTGTGGCAAGAACCGGCCCCAACTTCCAGGCAGCCATTAGCAAAGGAAAATTCCAAGGGATAATTTGCCCCACCACTCCCACCGGCTCGCGCATGGTGAAAGCGTGAAATTTTGCACCCGGCGCGTAAGGAACAGAAATAGGAATAGTATTGCCCTCCAATTTGGTGGTCCAGCCGGCCATATAATGAAAGAGGTCTGCTGAAAGCGGAACATCAGCCACCTGAGCAACCCCCATGGGCTTGCCGTTATCCAGACTTTCAAGCTCTGCCAGCTCATCCAGGTTTTCCAGAATGAGATCACCGATTTTCCAGATAAGCTTCCCTCGCTCACTGGGGGTCATGGTGTTCCAATCATGAGCGGGATCATCAAACACTTTGCGTGCAGCCGCCACAGCCTGACCGATATCCTCGGCATCCCCCTCAGCAACCTGGGCGATTTCTTCGCCGGTGGCCGGGTTAAAAACGGGAAATGTTTTTCCGGAGGCAGCATCCTGCCATTTACCATTAACTAAAATTTGACGTGGGGACTGGAGAAACTCCTGCACACGTGAAGAAGGTTCAATTACGGGAATATCAAGAGGAGCTGTAGCAACCATGGGGAATCCTTATGTTTATCTGGGTTTAGGCAAAGCCTAACCCCATCCCGCAGAAGCGGCAACCCTCTTAATAGGATATAATAAGGGAGCAGATTTAAATAATCTGTTTGATGGGCTCGGCACCCGCGGGCCCGACCA
>Ga0208411_1002355_pt1 | contig 11566 bp, 7 predicted proteins | sample ETN01SmetaG_4_FD_185793 | JGI IMG/M metagenome (GOLD analysis project Ga0208411, IMG submission 185793) | Marine microbial and viral communities from oxygen minimum zone, Eastern Pacific Ocean - ETNP2014F12-01SV261 (SPAdes) (version 2) | ecosystem: Environmental > Aquatic > Marine > Oceanic ...
TAATCCACCCGCGGAGGTGAAGATGTAGGATGTGTTCTCCGTATCGAGAATGGACAGTTTTTCGGAGACCAGCTTGACAGGTGGTTGAAAATCAGTGCTGACCGGTACTTGTGCTGGCTGCGCTTGGCCAAGCGGCGCCGCCGCCGGGGCGTTGGTTTGGCCCGCGACCTGTGCCGGGGGCGCGTTGGTCGACTGCAGGGGCCGCGGAGGGGTGGGAGAGATCAGCTCCAGCAGCGTGGGCCAGGTGAACAGTAGAATCACGCAACTGGTGACAACGATAATGGCGGTGCGATCCATGAAAAGTGATTAACGAAGCGGCTTGAGCGGGACGGGGTCGTGACCGCAGTCGCCCCAGGGGTGACAGCGCACGAGCCGCCGCAGTCCAAGCCATGCACCGCGGGCCGCCCCGTGTGAGCGAACGGCTTCGAGCGTGAACTCCGAGCAGGTGGGTGTAAACCGGCACGAGCCTCCCGGCCCGAACAGGGCGTTCTTCAGCGGCGAAAGTGCCAGTCGGTAAAACCGGATCAGCAACATGATAACATGTTGGGCGGGATTCATTCTAAAGGGTGGCGGGATAAACGGGCGCCGCATTCTCCGGCAATAGCCCTGATTTCTTGAGCAGCAACAAAAAATGACGTTCCACCGAGTGAAATCTTTTGCCGACAATGGAGCGGCGGGCGACCAGCACCATGTCCACCGGATGGAGCAATTCGTTTTGGTGGAGGCGGAAACATTCCCGCATGAGCCGCCGGGCGCGATTGCGAACATGAGCCTTGCCGATGCGGCGGCTGGTGATGACTCCAAGCCGCGACGGTACGCCCGACAGAAGGATGTGCCAGTTGATCAGCATGCAGCCCTTGGCCAAGCGGTTGCCGCGTTCCCGGGTTGCCCGGAAATCCGCGCTGGCTTGGATTCGGCTGGATTTGGGGAATCGCGCGTGTTGGCCGGAGGCCGTCATGTGTGCCGGAAAGGGCGTCAGGCGGGGGTGAGCCGGGCGCGGCCACGGGCGCGGCGACCGGCCAGAATCTTGCGACCTGCCTTGGTGGCCATGCGCGCGCGGAAACCGTGCCTGCGCTTGCGTTTGATATTCGACGGTTGAAATGTCTGCTTCATCTGCGTCTAAAAAAATCTGATCAAATCCGGAAGGGCTGCCGTGTCAATCCAGGAAAGACACTCTTCGGTGCTACCCATTCTCTCCTCCATGCCGGAAAAAAGGGCAAAAAGATTAACAGCAACCTTCTGGCTGTCAAGCATTGCGGCAGTTGAAAGAGCGCAAAAAAACCGTTTTTTTTGGCCAAAGTCGTGATTGTGCTGCCGGTCAGTCGATTTCCGCTAATCTTCCGCGCCGACCTCGACGGTAAACTGGTTCAGAAACGAAGCGACTCCACATCACGCACTGAGCCTCCGTTTGGCCAAGCGGATGGGCAAAAAAATCGTTTTTCCGCTTGCATCTTCTTCGGATCGGCCGATGTTTCCGCAAACCTATGGTTGTTGATTTGGCGGCATCTTTAAGGAACCTTGCGTGCTTGTCGGGAGTGTTGGGCGTTGGGCTGTTTGTAGCCCAGTCAGCACAGGTCGAACTCGCAATATCGAGACCGGATTGGGGAGGCGCGAGCATGAACCGTGTTACACTCAAAGGCGCTGATGCCCGACAGCAACTGCTGGTCGTTCAAACGCTTGGCGACGGTTCCGTGGCCGACCAAACCAGAGAAGTTGCCCTGACTGCCGAGCCGGCCGGCTTGGTGCGAATCACCGACGGCTTGGTGGAGTCTTTGGCCAACGGCTCCGGCGTGATTACCGCGCGCAACCCAACAGGCGAGACGGCCTCCATCCCGTTTGAGGTGAACGCGGTCTCCAGCGAAAAGCCGGTGAATTTCCACAACTCGATCGTCCCGCTTTTCACCAAGCATGGCTGCAACAGTGGCGGGTGCCATGGGAAGGCCAGCGGCCAGAACGGCTTCAAGCTTTCCCTGCTTGGCTTCGAACCGCAGGAGGATTACGAATATCTACTCCGGGAGGCTCGCGGCCGCCGCATGTTCCCGGCCGCCCCCGAGCGAAGCCTGCTGCTGCTCAAGGCCTCCGGCCAACTGCCGCACGGCGGCGGCTCGCGCATCGACGCCGGTTCATTTGACTACAAGGCGATTGTCAAGTGGTTGCGCCAGGGAATGCCGTACGGCAAGCCGAGCGATCCGAGCGTCGAAGCCATTGAGGTGCATCCCCCGGAGCGCATCATGAAGCCAGACGCTCGCCAGCAACTCGTGGTCTTGGCCAGGATGACCGATGGATCCGTCGAGGACATCACCCACTCCGCCGTGTACGAGGCGAACAACCGTGAGTATGCCGAGGCGGACAACACCGGTCTGGTTACCGCCGGGGGGGATTCGGGTGAGATCGCGGTGATGGTGCGCTATCAGGACAAAGCGTCTGTATTTCGTGCATCGATTCCGTTTGGCGCCCCGGTGGACAACCTGCCGGCTGGGAGAAACTTCGTGGACGATTTTATTTTTGCGAAGTGGAAACAGGCCGGCATGCCGCCGTCAGAGATGGCAGGGGATTCGACTTATCTCCGTCGCGTGATACTCGATATCGCCGGGCGCCTGCCAACGGTTGCCGAGGTAAAATCATTTCTTGATGATCCAGCGCCGGACAAGCGTCAGCGAGTCGTCGAGCGCCTGCTCCGCAGTGAGGAATACGCCGAGTATTTTGCCAACAAATGGTCGGCGCTGCTGCGCAACAAGCGTGCCAACGGTGCCCAACTTCGCACCACTCTGGCCTTTTACGACTGGATCAAGGAAAGCCTGTACAATAACAAGCCTTACGACCAGTTTGTGCGAGAAATCCTCGCGGCTTCCGGCGGGATTGACCAAAGCCCGGCGTCTGCCTGGTTTAAACAGGTCAGTTCGCAGCAAGCGCAGATGGAGGATGCGGCACAGTTGTTTCTCGGGACGCGGTTGAAGTGCGCGCAATGCCATCATCATCCATTCGAAAAATGGTCGCAGAACGACTATTACCGGTTCATGGCGTTTTTCTCGCGCGTCAGCAAAGCCCCTTCCGGTCGCCCGGGCGAGGAGATCGTTTTTCACCGGGCCGGCGTGGCGCAAGTAACCAACAAAAAGACCAACAAGCCGGTAAAGCCGGCCGGGCTGGGAAGCGGCGAATTAAAAATTGCGCCTGTTGACGACCCGCGCCATCGCCTGGTTGATTGGATGCGTGAAGACCCCAGCCGGCTGTTTTCCAAGACGCTCGTAAACCGCTATTGGAAACACTTCTTCGGCCGGGGCCTGGTCGATCCCGAGGATGACTTTCGCTCCACCAATCCGCCGACTCACCCCGGGCTCCTAGATGCGTTGGCGGATCATTTTGAAAAAACCGGCTACGACCTGAAGTCATTGGTGCGGGTCATCGCCACGTCAACCACGTATCAACTCAGTTCCGTCCCGAACGGGCACAATGCAAAGGACATGCATTACTTCTCGCGTTTCCAGCCCAAGCGGCTCACAGCGGAAGTGCTGTATGATTCATTGAATGATCTCATCCTGGCCAGGAGTAACTTCGGCGGCTTGCCGGTCGGCACGCGCGCGGTATGCCTTCCGGACAACAGTTACAACAGTTCCAACTATTTCCTGAGTGTGTTTGGGCGGCCGGATTCATCAAGCGCCTGCGAGTGCGAGCGTTCACAGGAAGCCAGCCTGGCCCAAAGCCTGCACTTGTTTAACGCGAAAAACATACACGAGCAACTGGCGCACAAGGACGGCCGTGCTGCCAGGCTGGCTGCTGACAAGGGGCAGGATCATGCGGCAAAAATCAACAGCCTGTACTATCGGGCGTTCGCGAGGCTGCCTCGCAGGGAGGAGGCCGATGTGGCGCTTGCCTATTTGACCCGAGAGGCGACCGACAAGGAGGGCAAGCCTGCGGACAAAACCAAGGAGCGTTACGAGGATATCCTTTGGGCCTTGGCCAACACCAAGGAGTTCCTCTTCAACCACTGAGCCAGGCTTGTGTTGAACTGCCCCGCTTGGCCAAGCGTCACTCACGGCATGAACTTGATCCGATTGTTCAGGCGGGGGGCGGTTGTCCCACTGATATACTTGGCGGTTGCCCAGGCGATTGGTCAATTGCCGACTGCGCGCATGACGGCGATCTTCCCGATGGGATGCCAGATTGGCGCTGAGGTTGAGGTTCAGGTTCACGGTGCGGATCTAGACGGGGCGACGGGGTTGCAATTTTCGCACCCCGGTATATCGGCGGAAGTGACCAACGTCGGCGAACGCAAGTTCAAGGTGCGGGTGGCCGGGGGGGTTCCCGCCGGGGTTTATGAGGCCAGGTTCGCCGGTGCGCTTGGTTTCACTAATTCGCGGCCTTTTGTCGTCAGTTCACTGGTGGAAGTACTGAGTCCCGATGGCAACACGACCCGTGAAACAGCTATCTCGCTTGGCGTGAACTCAGTCATCAACGGCACCGCCGTGAGCAGGCAACCTGTGTGGTTCAAGGTGGCGGCTATAAAGGGGCAGCGCCTGTTGCTGAGGGTTTCCGCAGCGGCACTTGATTCGCGGTTGAATCCTGTTGTGTTGCTTCGGGACAGCGCCGGGGAGCGCTTGGCCCGGGGAAATGATGCCGGTCTGATCGACTACACGCCGGCGGCGGACGGTGAATGCCTGATTCAGATCCACGATGCAAGCTACGGCGGCGGTACCGAATATTTTTTCCGCCTGGAAAACAGCGCCGGTCCGCATGTCGATTTTGTCTCGCCGCCGGTTGTGTCCAGTTTTACAGGTTCAGAGGTGACGCTTTACGGGCGGAATCTGCCTGGATCGAAACCTTCCGGCCTTAAAGCTGTCGACGGCCTGTCTCTTGAGCAGTTGACCGTAAAGATCAGCGAACTGATTCATGGGGATCGCCCCGGGGGAGTCTTGCTTCCTGCAGCCACCGTCGTCCTCGACGGCGGAGTCTTCCGCTTGGCCAAGGGGAAGATTGCGAGCAACCCGTTCTTTGTAGGCCTTATTGAGGGCAAGTCACCGGCAATTGAGCAGGGCGATAATGAAACGGCGGATCGTGCGCAGACAATTCCCACCCCCGGCCTGGTTGCGGGACGTTTTTTCCCGGCTCGAGATGTTGATTGTTTCCGATTCCCAATCAAGAAAGATGAGGTTTATTGGCTGGAAGTTTTTTCACAGCGCCTGGGCAAAAAAACCAATCCCTACGTCACAGCTCAATTGATTGCTGTGGCGAAAGATGGAAAAGAGTCACCGGGACCGGCTAAAGAGTTTTACGAGATAAAGGACAATCCCGGTGGGCGAGCGTTCAATATCGCCAACCGCGACGTATCGTGGCGGTTTCAGGCGAAGAGCGACGGTTACTGCCGGGTGATCGCTCGCGACTTGTTCAACCAGGTGGAGGATGATCCGGGCAGGGGCTATGTGGTGACTTTGAACCGCGAGCGCCCGGGCTTCAGGTTGTTGGCCCACCCGCGAACGGTTCCGTCCGCCTTGGGCAGTACCAAAGCGATTGAACTCATGGTGACGCATCTCCGTAAGGGCACGACACTGCCTGTCCAGATCATCGCTTTGCGTGAGGGAGACTTTAATGGGCCGATCCGTATTTCCATTGAGGGGCTGCCCGAGGGGGTCAACCTGCACCCCTGCGAAATCAGAGCCAGGCAAAAGTCTGCAACAGCGTTCCTGACGGCGACTGAGCCGGCCGCCTCATTCACCGGCAATATTCGGTTTGTCGGGAAGGCCATGATTGGCGACAGAGAGGTTGCACAAGTGGCGCGACCGACAGCAACGGTTCACCGTGTCGGGGATTATGACAAGGAACCGGTTTTCTCGCGCCTGGCCAAAGGGAGCGCATTGTCTGTGAATGTGGATGATACCGAGCCGATTCAAGTGACAGTCGTGGGGGATGACCCATTCACGGGCTTGATCAACGGCAAGCTGACAATCCCGCTCAAGTTCAAGCGAACCGGTGAATACAACGAGAAAATCAATTTTAAGGTTTATGGCATCTCACAATTGCAGAAATTCCCTGAACTGGCAGTGAACAAAGACCAGACCGAGGCTTCACTGGAAATCGACTTGGCCAAGTTCAAGGTTCCCGCCGGGCAGCACACGTTCCAACTGGCAGCGACGATCAAGGGTAAGTACCAGTTTCCGCCCTTGAACGGAAAGAAAACGGACAAAAAGAAGGACGTGACGTTTCAATCATTCTCTCCGCCGATCGTGGTGGAGGTCAAACCTGCGCCGGAACCGGCGAAAAAGAAAAAGTGACAAAGGGGCTCTGATGCCGGTGATGTTGGCACGGTAAGTGCCAGGTTGCTCCCTTTTTTTTTCTCGCAAAACTCGTCTGATCGAAGCACGATTCAACTCGATGAAGCTGATTCTTGATTCCCACAATGTTGAATTAACCGAAGCAATCAAAGACCACGTTGGCGCCTGTGTTCAAAAAATCGAGCAGATGAATCAAAGAGCGCTGGAGGCTCGGGTGAATCTGGAGCGGGATCATGTCGGTCTGCCGGAAAACAAGTTCAAATGCACCGTGCATGTTTATTTCAAAGGGGCGGACATGTTCGCCGAGGATCATGAGAACGATCTTTACGCGGCAATCGATTTGGCAACCAAAAAAGTTCAACAGCAACTGCGGAAACGCCACAATAAAATCATCACGCGACATCACGCCGGGGCAGCGAAGGTCAAGCGGGCAAGGCAGTTGACTGACGCGTAATTAAGTGTTTTGCGGACAGTTCCCCTCAACGGGGTACGTTGAATGATACTTCGATCACGGGCGATTTGGGCGGGCAAAGGGCGCGTCATCGGCGATGCGGCTGTCCGGGTTCGCGGCGACTGGATCACGGGAGTTGGCGGTTGCCGTGATCTGGCTCCTGATGACGGTGAGCCTGTGGTTGATATCGGGGAATCGATCATTTTTCCGGCGTTCGTAAACGCTCATTGCCATCTTGAGTATACCGGGTTGGCCGGCGAATTGTATCGAGACGGTTCGTTTACCGATTGGCTTAATCAAATGGTCTCGATCAAGCAGTCGTTGACGCATGACGATCATGAAACTGCTTGGCTGGCGGGCGCAGACATGCTGCTGCGCACCGGTTGCGGCATGGTGGTGAACATCGAGTCTCTGCCCGGGTTGTATGAACGCATGGCGCCCGAAACCCCACTTCAAGTTTGTCCGTTCACCGAACTGATTGGCTATAATCCCGACGATGTCAGCGAATTGGTTGAATTGGCCAAGCGGGAGTTGGTGGTGAATGCACCCCTTGCTTTGAACGCTGGCTTATCGGCACATGCGCCCTATACCGTGACGCCAGAAGCGTTAAACATGCTTGCGATGTTTGCTGACGAACATTCACTCTCCACGACGATTCACTTGGCTGAGTCGGTCGATGAGTGGGAGATGTTCACTGACGGGATGGGCCCACTGTATGACACGATGGAAGACCTGGGCCGGTTGATGGATGATTGCGGGACGGGAACCCCCGTTCAGCATTTGGTCAAGTCGGGAGGTTTCGCAAAAAAGACATTGGCGGTTCACGTCAACAGGCTCACCGACGTGGATGTTGAGTTGCTGCGGAGGGCGGACGCTGATGTGGTGCATTGCCCGAGAAGTCGCGCTTGGTTTGGTCACGGCGGTTTCGATTACGATCGCTTGGCCAAGGCCGGGCTAAACATCTGTCTGGGCACGGATAGCCTGGCCAGTATCGGGGGCGGCAGGGAAGCTGCTGCCCTTGATATGTTCGCCGAAATGCAGGAGTTCAGCCGGCGTCACCCAAGCCTGGAATGCGAGGACATCCTTCAAATGGCAACGACTAACGGCGCGAAAGCAATGCGGCTTGGAAATGAAATTGGCCAAATTAGGGATGGCTTCATGGCCAATATGGCAATGATTCCCTTCAACGGGACACTGTCCGAGGTGCCGGAGATGATTCTCCATCACAGGGGTCCCGTCGAAGCGTTGATGATTGCCGGCAGGCGGGCGTTTTCCATGAATGATTCAATTGTGGATTGACTAAGAGTGGGAGGTTTAGGAATCCTCCCTCGCCTTTTGGCGTTTTTTGCGATGGCATTTATCGAAGTAAAAAAAGCGGACTCCTGTAATTACGATCAGATTTCAATGGGCGAGATAATGCTTCGGATGGATCCGGGAGATTCCCGGATTCGAGCCGCACGCAGGTTTGAAGTATGGGAGGGCGGTGGGGAGTATAACGTTGCTCGTGGTTTGAGGCGCTGTTTTGGGATGCGCACCGGGGTGATTACAGCTTTCGCTGACAATGAGATCGGGCGTCTGATTGAAGATTTCATTCTGCAAGGGGGGGTGGATACCTCACTGATCAATTGGATTCCCTATGATGGCATTGGTAGGAATGTCCGAAACGGGCTGAACTTTACTGAACGCGGCTACGGCATTCGCGGAGCACTGGGTGTGTCCGATCGGGGGTTGGCTGCAGCGTCACAAATCCGGCCGGATGATTTTGACTGGGAAGATATATTCGGGAAACAGGGAACCAGGTGGTTTCATACGGGCGGTATTTTCGCGGCACTCTCAGAGTCCACTGCGGATACAGTGATAAAGGCAGTTCAGACAGCCAGAAAACACGGAACGATTGTTTCCTACGACCTTAATTACCGGCCTTCACTTTGGGAGAGTATTGGCGGCAGGAGGAAAGCCCAGGAAGTGAATCGTGAAATCGCAAAAAATGTGGATGTCATGATTGGCAACGAGGAGGATTTCACCGCTTGCCTGGGCTTTGAAGTAGAAGGGTTGGATGACGATATTTCGTCAATTGATGTCGTGAAGTTCAAAGCGATGATTAACGCAGTTGTTTCGGAGTACACGAATCTCAAAGCCACCGCGACCACGCTCCGGACAGTGAAGACCGCGACGGTAAACGATTGGGGTGCCATTTGCTGGGCGGACGGCCAGTTTTTTGAATCCACTTATCGCGCTGATTTGGAAATTTTTGACCGTGTAGGAGGAGGTGACAGTTTTGCATCGGGCCTGATTTACGGCCTGATAACAACCGGAGACCCTGAAGAGGCGGTCAACTACGGAGCCGCGCATGGTGCATTGGCGATGACAACCCCTGGGGACACATCCATGGCCACCCTCTCTGAAGTTGAGAAAATTATGGCAGGCGGGGGGGCAAGAGTGGCCCGGTAAACCGCCACCTTAAAGTCGTTATGCGGTCTTTTGGATGGCAGCCAGATTTTCTTTGGCCAGGCTGTTGTCCGGGTCAATGGTCAGAACACGCTCATATGTTGTCACGGCAGTGTCCAGGTCGTTCGTTTTGTAAAAGCAAACCCCAAGCGCCAAGATTGCCTCTGTATTCTCAGGTTCGATCTTGATAATGCTGGTGTAATCAGTGGCGGCCACTTTGTACTTGGAGGCGCTAAGGTTGAAATCACCTCGCGTCTTCAGCGCTGGCACATAGGTTGGATCACGCCGCAGCGCTAGGTCCAAGTTTTCAACGAACTCCAGAGTATTGCCTGCTTTATGCTCCGCCAGTGCCAATCGGGTCAGGAAATCAGCGGAGCCCCTGTCCATCTCCACCGCTTTCCGCAGGTGTTCCACCGCTTTGTCAATTTGACCTGACTGAAATTCCAGACTGCCCAATGTTGCGTAGAGCGCGGAATTGTTCTTCCCGCCGTCCAGAGCATTCTCAATTTCCAGTATGGCTGCATGAAGATCCCCGTCCTGATAGTGATTGTCGGCCCTGCTTAAAATTGAATCCAACTCCGAAAAGTCGTCTTGCTCCTCAAGTCGGTCTCCTTTGGCAGCAGAGATGGCGTTGATATTATCTTTCGCAATTTTGTTATCCGGATCCAATTCAAGGATGCGTTCGTACATTCTCAAGGCTGAAACTGCATTGCCTAGTTTGTGTTGGCAAATTGCTTCACATTGCATCAAGTATAAGTCTTCGGGATTGTCCTTTAACAGTTGTTCAAATTCCGCAAGGGCCTGCTCATGGTCTTCAGCGAGATAGAGTATCTTCCCTTTCAGTTTTCTTGCTTCAAGGCAGGGGTGCCTCTCCAAAGATTGATCGATGGCCTCGATTGAAGCCGGAAGGTTTTTGAGGTTCAACTCGCAAAGAGCAAGCTGGGTCCAGCCCTCAGGTGCTGAGTCATCCAGTTTTATGGCTTTTTTGATGAGATTCTTTGCAGTTTCGAATTCGCACAACTGAAAGAATAACGTGCTTAATGCAGCGATGACCTCGTAGTTCTTGGGGGTTGCGTCAAATATTTTATTTAAAATTGATTTGGCCTCGTTTTTCTCCTTGTCCCAGTAGGCCAATTCAAAATCAACCAATTGCTCTGCCAAATCATCACACTGAACGACTTCTTCCTCATTTGAGATTGTGTGGGAAAGTACTGTCTCGCCATCAGGATTGGAGATATACCTTAAGTTGTTAATGGCGCATTCGTTCTCAGGATCAATTTCAAGCACTCGCTCGAATACAGTTTTTGCTGTCTCTTTTTCGCCGCCTTCATGAAATGCATATCCCAACGCAAGGTAGAACTCCGGGAATTTGGGGTTCAACTCAATAAGTTTGGCGAAAATTTTGGCTGCATCAAGGTGTCTGTCGGTTTGTAGATTTATTTTGCCCAAGAAACGGAGGGCCTCCATATGGTTCGGGTTGATCTCCACTGCAATCCCGATTGCGGACTCGAACTCGTCAATCCTCTCGCAGAATAAAGCGGCCATGGCCAGGCGTGTGTATGCATCTGCATCCCTGGGGTTCAGTTCGATTTCCTTGCGAAACATCTCCCTGGCTTTTTCATATTCTCCTAGTTTGAAATAGACGCTCCCCAAAGCAGAAACAATGATGGCGTCGTTTGGGGCCAGGTTTACAGCTTGCTCCAACGTTTCAGCAGTGGAGTCGACATTTCCTGCGCTGTTGAAGAATTCAGCATCCTCCAGGAGGCTGTGCAGTTCGTTCTCCCGTGAATCACTCTTTTCTTCAATGCTGTGACTGTCCGCCTTCTGTTTGAGTTTACTGCTGCATGTGCTCAAATTGTCCAATGCCATGTCGTTTTTTGGATCCATTTTCAGGACACGCTCGTAACATTCCTTAGCGACTTCAACCTCTCCGTGCTCATACAGGCAGCAACCCAGGCGCATCAAAACCTCCATATTTTCTGGGTTTTTTTGAAGAATCTTATAATATGATTGAGCCGCTTCTGTTTTTTTGTTGTTTTGAAAGCATAGATCGCCAAGGAGTTTCAGTGAATCTGCATGAAATGGGTCGATATTCAGGGCAGTTTCCAGTGAGGATTCGAATTCCTCAACATTGCCATCTTGCAGAAGAGCAATCGCCAAATAGGTCCAATATTCAGGCAATTCTGGGGCTAGCTTGCAGGCTTCGCGATATTTATCAATTGCAACAGAATAGTTACCTGATTGAAATTCGACATTGCCCCACGTCGCCCAAAGCTCTGCATTTCTCGAATTTGCGGCAACTGCTTCCTCTATGTTTTTTGCGGCGCCAAGATAGTCTTTCTTAAAGTAGCAGTCGTCTGCTTTTCTTAGAATTGTGTCAATGCATTCCTTCATGACTTTA
>Ga0208411_1002358_pt1 | contig 11563 bp, 10 predicted proteins | sample ETN01SmetaG_4_FD_185793 | JGI IMG/M metagenome (GOLD analysis project Ga0208411, IMG submission 185793) | Marine microbial and viral communities from oxygen minimum zone, Eastern Pacific Ocean - ETNP2014F12-01SV261 (SPAdes) (version 2) | ecosystem: Environmental > Aquatic > Marine > Oceanic ...
ATTGCCCATTCCAGTCCATGTAGGCCAGCTTTTGCTGCGTGTCTCGCTAGGCTTGGGATTGGTTCTCCACTGAAAGCTCTTATCAATCCACTTTTGGCATCCAGATGATTCCCCTGTAATTTTTTCAAGCAAATACTCAGACCTTTAAGACCAGAGTCGTTGACTAAAAGGTTTGATCCTGCACCAATTACTTGGAATGGAATTTGTTTTCTTCTAGCCCAAGAGATTAATAATTTGACTTCTTCTATATCTTTAGGCTCTGCTAGCCACTGTGCGGCCCCTCCAACTCTCCAAGTCGTGAATTTGGAAAGGGGTGCCAAAGTTTCTAGCTTGAGCCCGTTGGAAGGGCTTAGGCCGCAATTTTTGAGGCCTGCCATTTGTTGGGGCTGTTGTATTTTCGTAATTTTTCCCAAAGTTTGTTTATGTCTCCTGCTCCTAGGGTTAAAACCAGGTCATTTTCCAGAGTGTGATTTTTAACGAAGTCAGTGATCTCTTCCAAACTTTCTGCGACTAATACAGGCATCTTTGGATAATGCTTTTTCAGGCAAATGGCAAGCGATTTACTCTCGGTTCCTGTGATAGGAGATTCGCCTGCTGCATAAACGGGAGCAATAAAAACGAGATCTGATTTTTCAAGTGAGAATGCAAAATCTTTGAGGAATTGATTGATACGGCTGTAACGATGAGGCTGAAATATCACCACTAGTCTTTTTGGGGATTTAGGTAGTGGACTTTGACCACTATCGATCATTAAACGAGCCATAGATAGTGTTGCGCTGACTTCACTTGGATGATGAGCGTAATCATCAACAATTTGACGGCCTTTCCATATCCCACGGAAGTCGAATCGTCGGCCAGGAGCTTTGAGGTGAGAAATATTCTTTTGCAATACGTTCAAGGGAGTTCCTGCTAAACGGCAGGCAGCAATTGCAGCGATTGCATTGCTTAGATTGTGTAAGCCGGCCATTGGAAGAACAATTTGACTAATCCGTTGGCCTTTTTCGTAGATATCTGCAATTGTTTGGTTCCCATCGACTCTTACTGGCAATGCAGCGAAGTCGACACCTTGAGATGTTTCGATTGACCACCAATTTGAAGCTTTGATGTTTTTTCGAAGGTTTGGGCAATCGTAATTTGCCAGTAAGTGTTTGCAGTTCTTACCGAAGACCTTCATGGTTTTAATTAAGGCGTTTAGGTCTGGGTAGTGGTCGGTGTGATCTAGCTCTAGATTTGTGATGAGACCCAGCTGTGCGTGAAATTTGACAAGACTTCCATCAGATTCATCAGCTTCTGCTACTAATAATTTTCCTAAGCCTGCATGGCCATTGGAGTTGAAGTAAGGGATCACACCTCCAATTACAGCAGTTGGGTCTTGGTTGCTTTTGGCAAGCAATGTAGTAATAAATGTGCTTGTAGTCGTTTTCCCATGACTACCTGCCACTGCTATGGATGGTTGCTGTTGAATCAGGGCTGCAAGAATGTCAGAGCGATGACAAATTTTTAATTTTGCTTTTTTGGCTGCCTTGAGTTCTGGATTGCTATTAGGGACAGCTGTGCTTACGACAACCAATGTTTGGACGTAGTTGTTTTGACATATTGTTTGGATATTTGTTGCATTTTGCTGTTTAAAGATTTTAATTCCTTGAGCTGACAAGCTTTTCAGGAATTGGCTCGGTTTTTGGTCTGAGCCTGAGATCGAATAACCACGTTTCATCAGAATTAGCGCCAAAGCAGACATGCCAATACCCCCCACTCCTATGAAGTGGATGTGACTTTGACTAGTGAGCAAATTTGCCAATGGGTTTTCTAGAGGATTGAAAGATAAGACACTCTTTCTTGTTATCTCGTGCTCTTACGAATTTTTCGAGTGTTAAGCATGGTTTTGTAGGGGATTGAGATTTAATTTTTTGTTTATGGGGCATTCAAAATTTAATTGGTGAGGCCCATGTCTGTATGATCAGCGGCCAATAACCCTGCGGTTTCCCGCTTTTGATATGACCCTGCGCGTTGCGATAAATGGATTTGGCCGAATCGGGCGCAATTTTATGCGTTGTTGGTTGAGCAGAGGGGCTAATACTGGCATTGAGGTCGTAGGAATCAATGTCACTTCTGACCCCCAGACATGTGCTCATTTATTGAAATATGACTCCATTCTTGGTCAAATCAAAGATGCAGAGATTAGTCATAGTGATGACACTTTTGTGATTAATGGTAAATCTATAAAGTGCTTTTCTGACAGAAACCCTTTAAATCTTCCTTGGAAGGATTGGGGGGTAGATTTAGTTATTGAATCAACTGGTGTTTTTAACACTGATGTAGGAGCAGGTAAGCATATTCAGGCAGGTGCTAAGAAGGTTATTTTGACTGCTCCAGGTAAAGGAGATGGAGTAGGTACATATGTGGTTGGGGTGAATGCAGATCAATATCGGCATGAAGATTTTGACATTCTTAGCAATGCAAGTTGTACAACCAATTGTTTGGCCCCGATAGTGAAGGTTCTTGATCAAACTTTTGGCATTAATAAAGGTTTGATGACAACTATTCATAGCTATACAGGTGACCAAAGAATTTTGGATAACAGTCATAGAGATCTCAGACGAGCTCGTGCAGCTGCTATGAATATTGTTCCCACATCAACAGGTGCTGCAAAGGCTGTGGCTTTGGTTTACCCTCAAATGAAGGGGAAACTTACAGGTATTGCGATGCGTGTTCCAACTCCTAATGTGTCAGCTGTTGATTTAGTTTTTGAAGCGGGACGTCCTACTACAGCTGAAGAAGTTAATTCAGCTTTAAAGAGTGCATCGCAAGGGACAATGAAGGGAATTATTAAATATGGAGATCTACCATTGGTTTCTACTGACTATGCAGGAACTAATGAATCCACAATTGTTGATGAAGCTTTAACTATGTCTATAGGTGGAAATATGATTAAAGTACTTGCTTGGTATGATAACGAGTGGGGTTATAGCCAACGAGTTGTTGATTTGGCTGAGATTGTTTCTAAGTCCTGGAAGTAGAATTAGTTAGACTTCATGACCCTCTTCTAAGATTATAGAAGGGGGTTTTTTATATTTTCGATTAAAAATGTTTGAACTCTAGAGAGAGCTTTTTTTGTATTTCTTTTCCATCGCTCCCGATAATCTGAGGCGCTCCTGATCGCATTATTCCAATTCTTCTACTTTTAGGGAAGGTTTGAAGAAGTGCGTTTGCCCAACTTGGTGGGAGGCTCAGAATGAGTTCAAAGTCTTCTCCTCCATTTAGGCACCAATCATCCCAATGTGATCCCAAAGGCCAGCTGTGCTCTCTAGGCAAACTTTTTAGATCTAATACAGCCTGGCAGTTACTGCTTTCGCAGAGATTCTGAACGGCGTTTAGAAGGCCGTCACTGCTGTCAGTCCCTGCTGCTCTCCAGGGCAAATTTTTTGGTTTACATCTTTCAAGGGCTCTCAGAGCATCAATAGGTGGTTTGGGGCGTTGGTGAGCTTCTATTGCTTGAGCTTTAAGTCTTGCGGTTAATAAATTTGTTTTTGCTAGTGGGTCTGAAATTAATAGAGCGAGCCCAAGGCGGCTAAGACCATGTGGGCCACTTGAGACAAGATAATCTCCATCCATTGCTTCGGATCTGTGAAGCCGCAGAGGACCAAGTGTTCCAAAAGCAGTTATGGCTAATACCTTTTGTTTCCCGCTTGAGCAGTCTCCACCCATTATTTGGCCGTCGAATTCGTCAAGCGCTTTTTTTAGCCCTGTATAGACACCTTCTACCCAGTGCCATTGGGTATTGGCTGGCGTAATCATTCCAACAGTGATTCCAAGAATTTGATCTACACCACTAGAGGCAAGGTCAGAAAGGTTTGTACCGATTGCTCTCCATCCAACATCTTCAGCTGATGTTGTTTCATTACTAAAGTGCACTCCTTCTACTAGTACATCAGTGCTGATGATTATGTCTTTCCCGAAAGGATTTATTTGTGCAGTATCGTCTTCTATTTGTCCGAGAGGCATAAATGCTTTAAGGCGATTGAGAACCTCTCTCTCTCCAATTTGTTCTAATCTTTCAATCAAGCTTTATTCCTCAAGCATGGGGCTGGAGTCGATCTGATCCATTGTCAATTGTGATTGAAAGAATTTGATCATCAACTTCTAATTTATTCAAAATCTCAGTTCCTTCAGTTACGTATCCAAAAGCTGCATTATTTCCATCAATTAGATTTCGTCCTGCAGGATTTAGTTCTGCGTCATATAAGAAGAAGAAAAATTGTGATGACCCATCATCCACAGCTTTCCCTGAATGTGACCAACCTAGAGTTCCAGGGGTTCCGAATGGCAGTACAGGTGTTGCTGTATATAGCCCTAGTTCTTCGAAAGTTTGATTGTAAATTGTTTCCGTTTTTTCAGGGATTCTGATTTCAAGAGGTACTTGTCGCTCCTCATCATTTGCAGGATTTATGTATCCCGTTTCTGGTCCTTGAGGGTCTCCAGTTTGAAGTACGAAAAACTCTTCTGCTCTATTAATAGGTAATCCGTCATAGAAACCTTTTAGTGCTAGATCTACGAAAGCTCCTGCTGTTAGAGGGGCGTTGTAACCATCAATGATTGCTTTCATGCTCCCTTTATTCGTTTTTATTGATGCATTAGCTCTGCCTAACAGTCGCGGTAGATCATCAAATTGTTCTGGGATTGTGTATGGAAATGCATTGCCTAATACAAGTGCTTCTAAATCACCTATTTGTTTGAGGCTATTCCGTCGCTCTTCAATGAATGCTGCTTTATCTTTACTATTAGTTAGCTCTCCAAGTTTTGTAAGACTTGTTTTTAGGTTGGTGAGAATACTTGTCGCTTCATTTCTTCGTTGAGAAGGGATTGAATTGAGTATTTCATTTTTACCATTGCTAACGCGAAATTGGCAGGATGAGATTGCTTTGCTAATAGCTGGCCAACGACTTCCTCTCACTAAATCACTAGTATCTTCAAGATTATGTTGTATATCTCGTAACTCTTTTTGTTGGATCGGCAATGCATTGCGCAAAATTGCATAGGGATCTTTAACTGCATTTCCAGGAGGGAGTGCAGCCATTGCAGGGTCTATCCATGCAAGTCCTATTGCTGTAAAGAGTCCTAATAGGAATCTAAAAAGGCGCATATGAACCATGGGAGGCCAAACCAAGGTGATGCATGACTTTCGCACAGTCTTATGATCTCAGGATATGTACCATGGAAATGATTTCCAGTAACGACTTCCGTACTGGTACCACCATTGAGTTGGATGGTGTTGTATGGCGTGTTGTTGAGTTTCTACATGTAAAGCCTGGAAAGGGTTCAGCGTTTGTTCGAACCAAGTTAAAGGCTGTACAAAGTGGCAATGTTGTTGAGAAAACTTTTCGAGCAGGAGAAATGCTGCCTCAGGCTTTGCTTGAGAAGTCCACGCTGCAGCACACTTATATGGAATCAGGTGATTATGTTTTTATGGATATGTCTAGTTATGAGGAAACTAGGCTTACGGCTGGGCAAATTGGTGTTAGTCGTAAATATCTCAAAGAAGGTATGGAGGTCAATGTGGTTTCTTGGAATGAAAAGCCTCTTGAGGTTGAATTGCCAAACTCTGTTGTTCTAGAAGTGAAGGAAACTGATCCTGGTGTTAAAGGTGATACTGCGACTGGAGGCACAAAGCCTGCCATTCTGGAGACAGGGGCACAGATAATGGTTCCATTATTTATCTCTATTGGTGAGAAAATAAAAGTTGATACACGTAACGACAGCTACCTCGGCAGAGAGAACTAATGTCCATACAACTTGATCACGACGAACTTCATCGCTTGTTAGCTGCTTTGGCTGACAGTGACATTCAGGAATTTCGCTTGGAAGGAGAAGATTTCCGTTTAGAAATCAGACGGAATCTGCCACTCTCTTCTGACTTGGTTACTGTTTCGCCTGTTGCTGCGGCCACTGAAACGCAACAATCGCAGCAAGTCCCTTCATTAAAAGTTGAGACTTCTGTCCCTGGTAATCCACCTCCAGCAGTCCCTGCTTCCCGGGCAGACTTAGTTGAAGTAACTGCACCTATGGTTGGTACGTTTTATACATCTCCAGCCCCTGGAGAGCCATCTTTTGTGGAGGTTGGAAGTCGAATAGGAGTAGGACAAACTGTTTGCATCCTCGAGGCTATGAAATTGATGAATGAATTGGAATCAGAGGTCAGTGGAGAAGTGATTGAAATTCTTGTTGAGAATGGCACTCCTGTTGAATTTGGTGAGGTGTTGATGCGGGTGAAGCCTGGCTGAGAACTTTACCTTTCTTTTTCTGTCAATTCCCAGGATGCCTTTAGTGCGGCAATCATGCTGTTTGGCGCTGCTAATCCCTTCCCTGCTATATCAAAAGCTGTTCCATGGTCTGGAGATGTGCGTATAAATGGCAATCCTAGTGTTGTATTTACTGCTTCATCGAAAGCAATTAATTTCATAGGAATTAACCCTTGATCGTGATACAAAGCTAAAATTCCGTCTGGGCTTTGTATTTTCGGAGCTTCGTGCCAAGCCTTAGCAGCAGAAAGCCAACAAGTATCGGGAGGAATCGGACCATTAAGTTGTATCTCTGGATGATTAGTTTGCCATTCATGAAGTAGTGGCGAAAGCCATTTTATTTCTTCTTTCCCGATCTTTCCTTCTTCTCCAGCGTGAGGGTTTAGACCCGCCACACAAAGCTTTGGATGATCTTTGAATCTCTTACAGAAGGTCAAAAGTGTATCTAATTTACATTTAATTAGGGTTGGTGTAAGTGTTTGAGGAACATCCTTGAGGGGGATATGAGTAGTAGCAAGTATGGTGTTGAGTCGCCAGCCATTTTTAGGTGAAATTGCGGTGAATAGCATTGAAGGATGACTAGTACCTGTGATTTCTGCTAAACGTTCTGTTTGTCCTGGATATATATGTCCTGCTTGATGCCAGAAGTGTTTGGAAATAGGGGCTGTCACTAGCGCTCTTGCTTGCTTTTGCATGACCAAATGAGTCGCATGAGTCAGCCAACGGAAACTTGCAGAGCCTGTTTTGGCATTTGGATGTCCTTGAGTTGCTTTTTCATTGAGTGGTAAATTCTCGACTTCCAAATCCATTGGATTAGCTAGGTCGTTAATTCCTTGTGATTGGAGCTGAGAGTAGATAATTTCAAGATTTTCCCTGCAGCCAACTAATAATGGCTGCATTTTGGAAGGTAATTGTGCAGAAGCCAGGGCTTTTAATGTGACTTCTGCTCCAATCCCAGCAGGGTCTCCTAATGCGATCACAACTCGATTGTTATTGTTTGAGTATTGACTGTTGCTTGCCATGTTTCTTTTGGAGTTTTGTTAGGGATTTAATTTGTAGAGTCTGGATATAAACTTTAAATTGTTAGAATGTGGTTTTGGAACCTTAACTTCTTCATGAATAGAGTTCATTTTAGTTGTTTAAACTATGATTCTGGACTATTAAAGAATACTGTAAATTCATAAATGAATTTGAAGAAAAGATTTTATCCTTTATTCAGCCAACAGTCGTTAAGGCCAGATTTGTAGTCTGGATGTAATAGAGAATAACCAAGTTCATTGCAAAGCATCTGATTGCTTACTCTTCGATTTTCTTGCCAAAATGATAAAGCCATTGGAGTCATTCGCTGAGCCGCTATATCGAACGGTTCTATAGGTGGCAATGAATTGCCCATTAGAGATGCTGCATAGCGCATTACTTCAATGTTGCTAGATGGAAGGTTGTCTGCCAGATTTACAATCTTTGGTCTTCGCCCGTCCGTCGCCAAGTTGATTAGATGAAGTATTGCTCCAGCAATATCGTCTATATGTATTCTTGAAAAAACTTGGCCTGGCTTATCGGTCATTGTATTTCTTCCTGTCTTTATATTTTCTATTGCGGATCTTCCAGGCCCGTATATTCCAGGTAGTCGAAGAATTTGTATTGGAAGTCCAGAAGCTTCCCAGGATCGTTCACAGGCAAGTCTTCGTTTACTTCGGGGTTGTTGTGGGTTAGGCGTGTCAGTCTCTTTTACCCACTTTCCTTGGAAATCCCCATAAACCCCTGTAGTTGAGAGATACCCAACCCATTGAAGTGGCATGTCGTTGAGCTGGCTCTTCAAGCTTGTCAGTGTCGGATCCTCGCCATTCAGGTCCGGTGGGATGCAGCTGAGCAAATGTGTGACTTTATTTAGAGCCTTTTGCGATGGGAGTATTTGAGAGACACTGTCAAAGACACAGTCTGATCCTTTGCTGTCGATTTTTCGACGAGTACAAATTACATTTGTTCCAAAATGTCTAGCTAGAGCTGCTATGTGTTGACCGCTGAACCCGCCTCCTAAAATCAGCAGCTTTGAATCGCAAGGAAGAGGCTTGCATCTGTTGACAAGATCTTTTAGCATAAGTACAAATGTATTACTGATTGATTTTTGTCATGGCTAGTACTCCTGTAAGCCTTTCTGTAGCTTCTTCCGCCATGTTGTCTTGTCAGCCTGTTGGAAGGCCAGTTACTACTTTCCAGAATAGTTTTGGTTTAAGTTTTTTACTAGCTTTTGCTTGTTTGACCTTAATTACCATTTTTGTTCCTGAAAGGCCTATTCAATTAGCTTCTATTTGTGAAAAGCACAATTCGGCTATTGCTTGTCGAGTTTGGTAATGATGTTTATGCGGTTTGTAAATTCCATTTGTTATCAGAATTTGTTTGAGCAATTTGTTTTTGATTGATTGAATTTGGCTCAGTTCATTCCAATAAGCGCAATGCCAAGTTCAGGTCTCCATCCAGGCACGTATTGCCATGGCACGACGAGGGTCATAAAAGTTTTGTTGTCTATACCATTCAAATGCATCGGTGTTTGATTTGTGCCCGTTGCAAGAAAGGCAAGCTGGCACACAGTTTTCGGTCACACTTAACCCCCCGCAACTACGTGGAAGAACATGGTCAATAGATTCAGAGGGGTTGCCACAGTAGATGCAACTGTTCCCAGTAAATGTATGTAGAGATTTGCGCCAGCGTCTAACTCGTAACTTTGGGCATAGATCTTCTAAGAAAACCGCATCCCTGTTGTCTATCAGAGTGTCTCGGTTGTTAGCAGTTTGCCGTGACTTAATTTGTAGTCAATGTATTTAAGAATGCATTTATGCTTGTTTTTCCAGGCTGGATGCAATAGCTAAAAAATATTTTCAGCTTAATTGCAAAGTCAGATTAAATTAGTTGCTCTTCAATGCTTAGGGAGTAAATCAGTTTCTCATTGTTATTTGGGCTTAACTCCTGCAGGACTGATAAAAGTATCTTTTCCTTTTGATGCTGTCACGCAGGCACAGCTACAAAGAATAAAGCCACGAGGTTTTTGGCGAGGAGGTAGTAATGGATGGGAGTTTCCTTTAAGAGCTGCAAAGTCTTTGATAGATCTTTTGGGCACTCGTTTTGAAGTCCGGGAAGATCTGGCTGAGTGGGTGAAGTGGTTTGAATATCCTTTGCCAGCATTGCCTCCCCATTGTGAATTAGTGGCTAATGCAGATTTAGAGACTGATTTAGTTGATGGTCGAAGCCCTTTGCCTCATCAACGTATTGGAGCTCGCTGGCTTTTAGCAAGAAGAGGAGCGTTGCTTGCTGATGATATGGGTTTAGGAAAAACTCTCACGGCTTTGTTAGCAGCTCGAGCAATGGTTCGTGTTGCAGATGTAAGTGTGATGGTTGTTGCACCAGCTGGCCTTCATGTTCATTGGCTGAAAGAGGCTTGTGCTCTTGGTTTAGATATTGATTTGCAGAGTTGGGCATCCTTGCCAAAGAATTTGCCTACATTTGGCACGTTATTGGTTGTAGATGAAGCCCATTTTGCGCAGTCTTTGAAGTCAAAAAGGACGCAGGCGTTGTTAAGACTGGCTCGTCATCCACGCCTTAGAGCAATTTGGATGCTTACAGGCACGCCTATGAAAAATGGTCGTCCTGTCGAACTTTATCCTTTGTTGGCTGCTATCAATCATCCCTTGGCAGATGATCAGCGTGCTTTTGAGAAATATTTTTGTCAAGGGCATTGGCGAGAACATGGATCTCATCGTATTTGGGATTGTTCTGGAGCTAGCAATTTGAAGGAATTGAGGAGATTAGTGAGGCCTTTAATTTTGAACCGCTGCAAGGATGGCTGTTTTGGATTGCCTCCAAAGATTCGTGAAGAACATTTGATCACTCTTTCGGAATCTGAGGCACGTGGTTTTGATCATCGGCTTGCTTTAGTGCTTGATGAATATCGATGTCGTGTTCAAAAAGGCTTAGTGCAATCAGATGCTGAGCCATTAGCTGTCTTATCTGCTTTGAGACAGATCTCAGCAGAGTTTAAGTTGCCAGCTGTTAGTTGCTTTGTAAAAGAACTGATGTCCCAAGGTAAGGCAATAGTTCTTTTCAGTAGCTTTGTGAAACCTTTGAAATTACTTCAGAATCATTTAGGAGGTGTTTTATTGACGGGTAAACAGTCATTAGAACAAAGAGAGCTTGCAGTTAATTCTTTTCAGAAAGGAGACGCAAATTTATTATTGGCAACTTATTGGACAGGAGGTCTAGGTTATACATTGCATCGAGCTAAGAATGTTGTTTTACTTGAAAGGCCTTGGACTCCAGGTGAAGTGGCCCAAGCGGAGGATCGCTGCCATCGATTAGGTATGGATGGACCCTTAATTAGTCATTGGTTTAAATTAGGGTTGGCTGATGATTTAGTAGATTCTTTGTTGGTTAATAAGTCTCAAAATATTCATATTTTGATGGAAAATGATTTTGCCGCCACCAAAAAATACTCATTATCTTATATGCTTCATCGTTTTCTACAAGAATCATAACGTATTCTAATTTGGTATTTAGTTAATGGATCTATATCTTGTTCTTCCATTATTTTTAGAGCATTTTCTATATCCAAGCACGCAAGATCATTTTGACCAGTTAGTGTATAAATTAATGAGCGCTCTGCTAGTAGCTCGATATTGGTTGGTGATTTCTCTATGACTTTATTGCAAATTAGAAGTGCTTGGTTTAAATTGTTCTTACTAAGAGATTCCAAACAGGAATTAATATTTCTTTCTAGAGTTAGATTGCTTTGTTTCTTTTGTGCATTAGGAATGCATCCAAAGCTTGATAAGCACAAGGCTAATAATATTAGCTTTATTGTATGGTAAGAATTAATAACTATATCTATCTCCTTTCTTTAATTCAGAGGGCATTTCTGGCTCTTCAGACAGAAATTCTTCTTGAATAGGATCTTGATTTTCATTTGGCGGAGCAAAAAGATCTCCAACAAACGGACCACAATTTTGATATTTGCTTGGGTTCTGCACTACTGTTTCGGTAATCATTACTGCAGCATGTTTGGGAGATGTTTTAAATAAGCTGCTTTTTTGACGCTTGATGATTTGATATGCGGCTTCCCAGCTCACTGGATGGTTGTTTCCACTATTGCGCATAAAGCAGTAAACACTGGCTCCTTTGTCTCCAATGTCAGAAGGAGACGCATGACTAGCTACACCTAGAAAGCTTGTCAAAACAGCTCCTATGGCTGTTAGAGGCAGCATCGCTAGATTTTGATA
>Ga0208411_1002371_pt1 | contig 11529 bp, 15 predicted proteins | sample ETN01SmetaG_4_FD_185793 | JGI IMG/M metagenome (GOLD analysis project Ga0208411, IMG submission 185793) | Marine microbial and viral communities from oxygen minimum zone, Eastern Pacific Ocean - ETNP2014F12-01SV261 (SPAdes) (version 2) | ecosystem: Environmental > Aquatic > Marine > Oceanic ...
TAATGTTGAGAATTTTCTGACCTTGACTCTGGTTACGATAGATCAACTTCATAAGTTCATATTGGGTTGTTTACACTTTAAGTTTGCGTCATCTGATTTCTTCAAAAATTGTTTTTGAAACAATGTTATATAGGTCTCAAATATCGAATAGACATGGATTCAATGGATTTATATCAAAATACAGCCCATATTTCTCCTTTCAAAGGCTTCTGGATTCGTCTTGTAGCTTTTATTTTAGATTCGATAATACTTGCGATAGGGGTGGTTCTAACTTTTATCGTTTTAATTTTTACAGCAGACAGCCTCCTTGGAGAGAGAGCTATGGGTGGAGTATTTCTTATCTTAATTGTGCTTTTTATTTTGGCAATGTTGCTTTACAAACCATTAATGGAAGCTTCTGAGTATCAGGGAACTTTTGGCAAATATCTTTTAGGAATGAAGATAGTTAATCAGAAAGGAGAAAGAATAACAACGACTGCTTCTTTTATCAGAACAATAGTTTATATGTTACAAACTTCGATTCCTTTTGTTAATATGGTGAGTTGGTTTGCTCTTGTTATGATTGGTTTTACAGAGTACAAGCAAGGATTACATGATATCGCATCCGGCACATTTGTTGTCCCACACCAATGGCAAGGGCCAGTACCAGTCGAAGATCAATTTGGCGCGTAATTAGAACTACCAATTTTCGGAAATTGATATATAATCTTTGAATCATCAAAATTTATTTGTGAATATAGTTTATATACATACCACAGTTTTTCAAATTAAGAGGAAAGAATGAACGAAGACATACAGAAAGAAATGATGTTCGCATCTGGCGCATTAGTTGCATTTGTAGCCTTCCTAATTGTTGGAGGCATTTCTGAAATCGCAGATATGGCAATCTCAGTCGGAGCATTTGCAGTAAGTTGGTTTGGAGTAAGTTATTTCATTAAAAATTACGGACCTGGTGGAGCTTCAAAACAAGATCTGGAAAAAGAGTTTCAGTGGTATGCTGGGATGCTAGTTCTATTCCTTGCAATTATGACTTTGATTGGAAGAAGTGATGATGAGGTAGAATTAACAGCTTCAGTTTACGGAATGTTTGTCTTCGGTTTTACCCTAATCTGGGTTGTCCGTAGCGTAGCAATCAAATATTTCAGTTAATTATTGTCCACGACCATCAAGTGCTGCTATCACCAGTGCTAAACCAGCAATGAATCGACGGTCAAAAGGATGTTCAGGAGGAATATTTACTACCAATTTCTTAATTATTGGATTAAATTTCTGACGCATTGTAATCGGCGTACTACTTCCAATCGTGTATAATGTATATTTCTTAGGTAAGAGCCCCAAGAATGTACGTCTAGCGAGAGCATAACCTAAGCTATCTTCTTCAAGAACACCAATTTTTTGACCTTCAGAATCCAATAATTCCCATTTTGTTCTCAAAATAGAGTTCCAGAATTTCTTTCGAACAGTTCCTAATAGAACTCCAGCCTGAGGATCAAAAATATCAAAGCCACCCCATGCATCCACAAAATTTTTCTGTTTAATTACTAACCATTCATTATTCTTATTTTCATCATCATAGATTCTAAGGTCTTCTTTAATTTTAAATCTTTTTTGGTCACAAAAACCATACAAATTATCTTGTTCATCCATTATTCTAAATTTGTTTCCAAATATCTTCAAGAATTTCTCTCTGATAAGATATTGATTTAACTCCAATAGTTTCGCCATATTTTACCATAGCCATAGAAGACATATAAATGTTTATCAAAATTTTTTTGTGAATATTCTTTATATATGCGAAACAAATCGAAGGTTAAGGCGAATAAAATGAGCGACGACATGAAAGATTTTGTAGGGTATCGAAAAGCTCGAACTCCTACTGTTAGCCAAGCACCTGTTTTTTCTTGGGCCAATTCCATGGAATCTGCAGTTTTTATTCTCAATACTTCAATTGTTTTATTGGGTGTAGTAATCAGTATTTCTTTAGCAGATTATACTGGAACAGGCGATGGCAGCTCAATAATTTCATTTTTTGGTAAGTGTTAATAGATAATGAGTCTACTAGATGATTTAGATGTTGCAATCTTATCTTTTGTTTCAGATTTTCCTAACTCAACCATAACTAGTTGCGCAAAGGAACTTTACAATCCACAAGATACCGAAACATTACAGAAGAAAGATACCATGCTTCGTCATCGTTACAAAGCTTTAGTATCTGAAGATTTGTTGATAAAATCGGCTGAAGAACGTAAAAGTAAGTATAAAATTAATGCAGATCGAATAAAGTTTGGTAATGCTAAAGATCTTGGTACCAAAAAAATAATTCCTGATTATATCAAAAATGATTTTTGTATAGCAATTTTCATGGATGATGGTTTTGTCGTCAAATCTCTAGATAAATTAGAACAAAAGTGGAATTCCAGTAACTGAATTATCAAAATATTTTTGTGAACATAGCTTATATACATACCACAGGTTTTCAAATTAGAGGAAAACATGGCTGACGAACTTTTGGGAAGTAGCGAGATTGGATTGGCATTCATAATCGTTGGAGTATTACTATTCATAGTAGAAGTATTTCAACCAGGATTCTTGATTGCAGTTCCAGGAACAGTCTTTATCGTATTAGGGGTCTTAATGTCCTTTAATCTAGATTTAGGATTGTGGATATTGCCGATTGGATTAGCAGTAGGTTTAGGATCATTGTATGGAACTATGAAACTTTACCAATCTTTAGCACCTCCAGATACACCTAGTGAAATGAGTATTGAAACTCTAGTTGGGAAATCAGGAATTGTAACTAAGGATGTTGAAGCTAATACAATGAATGGTAAAGCTAGAATTGGAAGAGAAGAATTCAGAGCAACATCTGAGTCTGATATTTCAGAAGGTACAAAAGTGAAAGTTACTAATGCAGAGGGCATTACGGTCACAGTAACCCCTGAGGACTAAAGGAGAAAAAATGTTAGGAGAAATGTTAATTCTATTGTTGATTCTTGGTGCAGTAATCGTTGTTATTTTAATGACGACAATTGTACAGATTGAACAATATGAAACAGGCGTAGCACTACGATTGGGTAAGTTTTATGGTTTACTCAATCCAGGATGGAATTTTGTAGTTCCACTTATTACACAGGTATTCAAAGTAGATCTTCGTATCCAAGTTCTAGACGTTCCACGTCAAGAAGTTATTACGAAAGATAATTCACCAACTATGGTGGATGCAGTCGTTTACTACAGAGTAGCAGATGGTAAGAAAGCAGTATTGAATGTTGCAAATTATCGTTCAGCTATTGTCAATATGGCACAGACAACCCTCAGAGGAGTTGTTGGTGACATGGAATTGGATGAAATTTTCTCAAGTAGAGATAAAATTAATGCAATTCTAAGAGATAAATTAGATATTGAAACAGACCCATGGGGTGTCAAAGTAGATAATGTAGAAATTAGAGAGGTAGATCCTTCTCCAAACGTAAAAGCAGCTATGGAAGAACAGACTTCAGCTGAGAGGGAGAGGAGAGCTGCAATTCTAAAAGCAGATGGTGAAAAGAGATCTGCAATTTTGTCAGCAGAAGGTGACAAACAATCTAGAATTCTAGAAGCAGAAGGTCTTAGACAAGCCAAAGTTTTGGAAGCTCAAGGTGAGCGAACCAAGACTATCTTGGAAAAGCAAGGTCAAGCACAAGGTTTGAGGATTACAGCAATGGGAGCTTCAACTCTTGATTCCAAAGCATTAACTGTTTTGAGTCTTGATTCATTGAAAGAACTTGGTTCTGGACCTGCAACTAAATTCGTTATTCCATTCGAATTATCAAAGTTATTGGAAGGAGCTTCAGACTATGTCGGCTATTCCAGAAAGGCTGGAGATCGTCAGCTATCTGAAATTAAAGATGTCGAAAAAGCACTTGGAAAAGCTGATGATATTCTCGGAACAATACCAACCGCCGAAGAAATGGCTCAAGAAATTGATGCCATCAAGGAAGAAGTTGAAGAAGCAGCTCAAGCAATTGCATCTGAAGGTATTAAGGACGATTATTCAGCTACCGAGCCTCCAAGAGAACTTCAAGAATAAAAACGTTCCCAATATATAGGAGCTAATTTGGGCACCTATAATGGAACCAATCAGCCATGAAGGACTAGGTCGTCTTCTCAAATTAGAAGATGGCCTGCATACTCCTCATGTTGTATTTAGTGCAGAGGATTTGACAGAGTCAGGAGACTTGAGTTCGACTGGCACCATTAAAATCGGAAAGACTTTTGATTTACCTCCAAGCCCATTAGGTTTAGATTCTGAAAAAGCTCCTTACTTGCAATTATCTCAAAGCATTGCAGTACTCGATAATGCTTATTCCATTAATCCTAAGAAATTGGTGGAGATGGCTGCAGTATTCAGATCTGAAGCAGGTTACTCCCGTTTACTCTATGCACCAGCAGTAGAACCTTCTCAAATGCCAATTTTAGCATATTTAGGAGTAGATATCTTTGATGATTTGAATGTTGAATTACGTAGTTCAACTGGTTGGGTCTTAGATAGTGGTGAATGGATTAAACAAAAAGAACAGATAGATGATTTATTTTCACATAATCGTGCTGAGTTAAACCGCTGGATTCTAAAAATTAGGAATGCAATATCTAATGGAAAATTAAGAGAATTAGTCGAAATTACTAGTTTGCACAACCCTAGAGTTTCCCAGATATTACACCATTCTGCACAATTATTAATTGAACAAGGAGCAAGGATTCATTCTACTATTAGATCAAATGATTTGAGTTTGAACCATCCTGCTATTCTTGATTTCCAGAATAGACTATCTGATTATGAGCCACCTGCAAAGGATATGGTATTGCTAATCTTACCTTGTTCTGCACGAAAACCATATTTCAAAAGTAGTAGCCACAAGAGATTTTACAATGCAATTAGAGAACTTGATAATCATCTAGCATTACATGTTGTATCTGTTACTTCTCCTCTCGGATTAGTTCCTAGGGAGTTAGAATTTTGTTATCCGGCAGCTCATTACGATATTGCAGTAACTGGAGCTTGGAGCGCATCTGAAGTTGAAATGCTTAGAGCCCAATTATCTAAATTAGAACCTAAAAAACATTATGTCAAAGCGATAGTTCATGCTGGGTCATCGTCAGAAATCATGACTGATTTAGTCAAGGAATTAGGAATTGAGGTTGTCAATACTAGAGTAGATCGTCCTTCTTCATATGAAGGACTAGAGATTCTTCAAAATATTGCAAAAATGACTTTGAAAGACATCCCTCATTTGAATACAAAAGATAGGGCTAAAGGCGAAGCTAAAGGTTTAGCAAGTTTCCAATATGGAGAGAATGCAGATTTCTTAATTAATTCAGAGATTAGTGGTCGAATGCCATACAAATTAAGATGTGATGATTTGGCAGCAATGTCTCCAGTCGTCGGCGGATTTGGTTTGACTATGAATGGCGGAATTGAATATAGTAAGCAAGGAGGCCCAGTTGTTTTTGCCGAAAATTTCAAATTAGTTGGAGATTTGTTTGCAGTTGGCGTTAATGCTTACGATGGAGATTGGAAGATTGGAGAACAAGTTGTAATTAAACAGAATGATGTTGTAACTGCAGTTGGTATTGCTAAAATGACACCTGAAGAGATGATTTCAATGAATAGAGGAATCGCAGTGGAGGTTCGACACCATGCCTGAAGCCTTCGTTCCTTTGACTGACTTTGTTAATGAATCAAAGTCAATACCGCGCGATCATCCTTTAGATAAGCCGGTAGCAAAATGGGTTGAAGAAGAAGTTTTAGACGGAGAGGTCGTCGAAGCCGGTGTTGTAATTCTCCGAACTAGAGGTTGTTATTGGTCAATCAAGGAAGGATGTTCAATGTGCGGTTACTTCAATGATACTGTTCCAGGAGGAGTCAGCGATGACATGCTTCGTGAGCAGTGGAAGAAAGTTAGACCAACATTAAGAGGAAAGAAATATGCTAAGATTTACACCTCAGGGTCTTTCATAGATCCAACCGAAGTTCCTTTTGAATTTGCAGATGAAATAATGTCCGACATGTCTGATATGGGAATCGAAAAAGTGCTAATAGAATCACTTCCTGAATTTGTAAATCCTAAACATTTTGCATATACGAATGCTCCTAAACTTGAAATTGCAATTGGATTAGAATCTTCAAACCCGATTGTTTTAGATAAATCGGTTAACAAACGTTTACGATGGTCACATTATGTAAAAGTGTGTAAACTTGCACGAGATAATGGCGCTGAAGTTAAAGCCTATATTTTGTTGAAACCACCTTATCTAAGTGAAAAAGAAGCAATTGAAGATGCAGTTCAGTCTGCAATCGATACTGCCCCTCATGTCGATAAAATATCAATCAATCCAGTAAATGTACAGAAGAATACAGTTATCGAAAAAATGTGGTTTAGAAATGAATGGACAGCTCCTTGGTTATGGTCGGTTGTTGAAGTTTTGAAACGTTGTGAAGATTTACCAGTTCGTGTTTATTCAGATCCTACCGGAGGTGGAACTCGCCGTGGAGCTCACAATTGCCATGATTGTAATAATAAAATCTTGGAAGCTTTGAAAAATCATCGTTTAGGATTAGGAAATCTTATGGGATTAGATTGCGAATGCAGACCACGATGGGATTTCTTAACAAAACAATCATCATTGAGGAGAAATGGAGCTGAACCGCACGGATATCGCAGTGGTTTTATGGGCGGTAGACATTTTTAAGAGGTCTAATCTGGAGTATCAATGGAAGTGTTAAGTTTACTTAGAGTAATTGCAGGCCTTATTGTCGTTTTATTCCTTCCAGGTTACACTTTGATTCAGGCTATGTTCCCAAGAAGAGGGGAATTAGATGAAGAGTTTGATACACTTTACAGAGTCACTCTAGGAATGGCAATGTCTATTGCTGTAGTAATTTTAGTTGGTTTTGTATTAGGAAACCCCGCACTCGGTAATGCCCCAGAATGGGAAGGTTTATCAGATGGCGATAAAGGATATTTTCAAACATTTTTTGTAACTACATCATTGGTTGTTATTATTTTATTATTCTTTGGAGCGGGATGGTATCGAGGGGCATATCCCTGGATGGCAAATATTCATCCTTCTTTAGCTAGAGCACCTCCTGGATTACGTATCGAATCAGAGTTAGCAGTTGCAGGAAAATATATTCCGGCAGAATTATTAGAATTACAAGGTTTGAAACATGATCGGGATAATGTTAAGAAAAAGATGAAAGAAGCTGAAACCCGAAAACGAACCGGTAGCTCAATGATGAAAAAATATTATGATAAAAGAGAAAAGACATTACTTGCAGATTTAGCAGACATTGATTCTCGAATGGCTGAACTTGATGAGGCACTTAATCCACCGGGAGAAGGTGAAGGTTTATCAGCCGATGTAACTCAAGATGAATCAGATTCTGATAACGAAAGCGATACTGAGGAATAGTTTTGGAATATAAGTTAGTAATTGTAGTCCGTACAGATTTAGGGATTTCTAAGGGAAAAATGGCAGCTCAAGTAGCCCATGCAGCCGTTAATTGTTCTCTCAAAGCTAAAAAATCAGATTCTTCAAATTTCAATAAATGGTTCAGTGATGGCCAGAAGAAAGTGGTTGTCAAGTGCCAGAATGAATCTACTCTCAGGGAATTACAACAACATGCACGTGAAGTTGGTTTAACTTCTAGTTTAGTAATAGATGCTGGATTAACAGAAGTTCCACCTAGTACTGTTACTTGCCTAGGCGTTGGCCCTGCATCAGAATCTGAAGTAGATAAGATTACAGGTAATTGCACTCTATTCTAAACCCAATTCTTTATTTATCAGGCGGTTATCGTAGAAGTATGGGATTCTTCAAGAAGAAGGAAGAAAAGAAAAAATTTGATTTCTCAGAGGACACGAAAGAATTGTTTTCAGAAAGGGATGCCTTTTATTCAGAAATGAGACAGAAAATGGGTGGTGGAGCTTCCAATCCAGAAGCTGAAAAAGTATCAACTCCAGAAAAGTCTAACAGGCAAGAAGATTTAGATGATTTATTAGGTGGTGGAGATTTCAATCCTTACGTTAACAAAGAAGAAGGTAGTATGCCTGAACAAAGTAGTGTTCCTGCAGCAGCACCTCCTGCACCAAGCAGTTCTTCAGCATTTTCTTGCCAATCATGTGGTAAAGAATTTCAAGAAAAATGGGGAAAATGTCCTTCCTGTGGAGGTGAAATGAAAAGAGCCGCAGCTCCTGAGGCTGCTCCCGAACCTGCACCGACTTTTACAGAAGCACCACAATCTCAAGCATCTGATTTGAGTTCAGGTGATCCTTTAGATGATTTACTAGGGGATTTTGGTTCAGGAACTACTGACGATTCATCAGATAATACAGATGAGACGCCAAGTTCTAACATACGTAATTCAGGTGATGATTTAGGTACTGATTTTGGCAGTTCACGTTCTAGTCATAGTAATCGTAAAATCCGTAAAGTTAAAAGAGTAAAGAGATCTCGTAAACAATTATAGGATTTTTCTGAATGGCAGAATCTGACGAATTTAATCTAAAAGATACTGCAAAAGATGTAGGTATAGCAGTCGGTTGTGTTTTTGTTGTATTTTTACTAACATTTGCATATAGTGGTAATTGGCCACCAATGGTCGTAATCGAATCCGGGTCAATGGAACATGACAATAATCCATTGTATGCCGAACCAAGATATTCACATCTTGGAATTATAGATACTGGAGATTTAGTAATAGTTAAGCAGGCTGAAAAAGATGAGATCGTTACCTATTTGGGTGGAAAGAAAACAAATTACAAAATGTATGGAGATTATGGAGATGTTATCGTATATTACAAGAATGGTATTGAAACCCATAATGGTCAGCCAGTAACGCCCGTTATTCATAGAGCCATGGCTTGGGTTGACGTCATCGACAAAGAAAATGGTACCTATTATATTCCCGAAATTGATACTTATTTTTATGGTAAAATTGAACTAGTTGAAATAGGATTGGGAGGGGGAGCTCATCTCAAGGATTTAGAACATTCAGGATATATTACCAAAGGAGATTCAACCGGAAATCCACATCCTGATCAATTGACTCATTATGATATCGAAAGAAACAAAGTCCAACCTGTAAGCCCAGATTCAATAGTTGGAATGGCAAGAGGAGAATTACCTTGGTTTGGATTAATGAAATTAAGATTAACACAAGCTGACAATTACTATCAAGCTCCACCAGAATGCCGTACAATGCTCTGGATTTCAATGGCGGTAATTTTAGCAGGTCCTTTCACAGTCGGTAAATTATGGGATAATTACCAAAATAACGCTTCGAAGAAAAAGGAAAAGCGTTAACTAGTGCGAAATAAAGCACTAACTGAACATGGGTAAGAATCCAGCTGCAGCTAATCGCGGAATTCCATCTAAAGAGGACTTCAAAGAATGGTATCCTTTCATTGTTGAAGCTGCAGAGTTAGTTGACAAAAGATATCCAATCAAAGGTATGGATGTTTGGAGGCCCTACGGTTGGAAGACCATGCGTTTGATAGATGATTTAACACATAAGGAAATGGAAAGAACTGATCATGAAGAAGTTAATTTTCCATTATTAATTCCTGAAGATTTACTCGATAAAGAAAATAAGTTAGTTTCATTATTAAAATTAGCACGAGAAAAGGGAGTAGATCCTTCTGAGCTTAGAATGGATGATGAAGCTGAAGGTTTTGCTAAAGAAGTTTATTGGATTAGACATGCTGGTGAAACAGAACTAGAGAAGCCAATGTTCCTCAGACCTACAAGTGAAACAGCGATGTATACGATGTTTCCATTATGGATTCGTTCTCATGCAGATTTACCTCTCAAAACTTATCAGATTGTCAATACTTTCCGTTATGAGACTAAACAAACTCGTTCTTTCATAAGAGTCAGAGAGATACATTTCTTTGAGGCGCACACAGCTCATATTGATGAAGAAGATGCAACCAGACAAATAAATCAAGATTTGGAAGTTGTTGAAAATTTAATGAAAGATTTGAAATTACCCGTTTTAATTTCCAAAAGACCAGTATGGGATACTTTCCCAGGAGCTTGGTATACTATTGCAATTGATGTAATAATGCCAGACGGTAGAACTTTACAAGTCGCTTCAGTTCATCATTACCGAGATCAATGGGCACGGGCCTTCGATGTGAAATATGAAGACGCTTCAGGTAAGCAACAATTTGTGCATCAAACAACTTATGGAATGTCTGAAAGATTATTGGGTGCAATTGTAGCTAGCCATGGAGATGATCGCGGTTTGATTATGCCACCTGCTGTAGCTCCAGTTCAAGTAGTAGTTATTCCTATATTGGCTAAAGAAGGTTCAGAAGAAGTAATGTCTAAAGCTGAAGAAATAGTATCTAATTTGAAAGCCTCAGGAATTCGTACCAAGCTAGATTCTAGAGACATTAGGCCTGGTCAAAAATATTATGATTGGGAAATTAAGGGAGTTCCATTAAGAATAGAAATAGGGCCTAGAGATTTAGCTAATAATTCAGTTATGTGTGCTAAGCGAACTGGAGAAAAGACAAGCCAAGCTTTAGATAATTTAGTCGAAAATGTCCAGAATCAATTAGAATTGATAGGCGATGAAATGATGTCTAATAGTTTAGAACATTTTAATTCACGTATCCAAAAACTTCCAAATTTCACAGTAGATGGGAATAAATTAATTTTTGATACACCTATTCAAACTGATATGGTCTATGAGTTTGCATTTGCAGGAAATGATGCTGAAGCTGAAATGATTGAAAAGAGTACTGATTTGTCTTTCCTTGGTGATTCAACAAAATTATATGATAAAGAAATTCCGTGTGTTATGACAGGTACTCCTACAAATCGTAGAATTTATTTATCAAAAACATATTAAATTCTTTAAATAAGAAAAATAATGTTAGACTTTATATACTGTCCGTGAATTGTTTATGTCCGGCAATTATCTTTCATTAGATATATTTGTCAGAAAGAGGACGCAACCATGGAACAAAGAATAATAAAAAACGATGAGGGTGTATCTCCAGTTATTGCGGTCATTTTAATGGTCGCAATCACCGTGGTCTTGGCCGCTGTGCTGTACGTTTGGGCAGCCAGTTTCCTTGAACAAGGAGAGTCCGCACCTATAGCAACCTTTACTGTAGAATCAAGCAGTGGCGGGGAATATTACGTAAAAGTAATTAAAGTTAGTAAGCAAGAAGATTTAGCTGGATTCAGTTATTTCTTGAAAGACGGTACCGGATCAACTTATGTTGGCGGTAATGGCTTTGGAGAAGTTGCACTGCAAATGATTGCAGGCGAAGAACACGGTGTTGAAAAAACATACAACGGTGACGATGCTCAGCTAGAACGTAGAGCTAATAACGTAACCAATGACGATGGATCTGAATTCCCTGTTCATTTCAATGACAATGACCGCGACGGAAAACTGTCAGCTGGAGATCAGTTCACAGTATACGGAAGTGGTAACTCAGCAAATGGACCTGCCCAATCTGGTTGGAAATT